>ERZ779890.910-NODE-910-length-31754-cov-5.616013_pt1 | contig 31754 bp, 29 predicted proteins | sample MGYA00511553_ERZ779890 | MGnify/ENA primary metagenome ERZ779890 (study PRJEB29588, sample SAMEA2152064) | human gut metagenome | biome: human gut; feature: human-associated habitat; material: faeces | place: Denmark | collected 2008/2010 ... | reverse complement strand
ACCTATGCCATCCTCCCCGACGGCGAGGAAGCCGTCGCGACGAGCGAAGGCCGCCTCAGCGACGCGCTCACGCCCGGCAGCACCGCCTATCTGTATTGGAATCCCGCGCAGGCCGCGGTCATTGGGGGGACGTCCCATGGCGCGTAAAAACACCCTTCAGGCGCACGAGCGGCGCACCCGCGCGCTGATGACCGCGCCGATGGCGGCCTTCGGCGTGCTGCTGGTCGCCCTGCCGCTGATCTACGTGCTCTGCACGTCGCTGGTGACGGGCGGCAAATTCCAATTCGGCATGCCGCTGACGCTCGCCAACTACAAGGCGCTACTGCGCGAGGATTATCTCAAGGTCTTCGCCAACAGCCTCCAGCTCGCGTTCTTTACGACGGTCATCTCCCTGCTGGTGGGCTATCCCTTCGGCTACTGCATGGCGCGCGCCCCGCGCAAATGGAAGGCGCTGCTGATGATGCTGGTCATCATCCCGTTCTGGACGAGCGCGCTGGTGCGCATCTACGGCTGGAAGATCCTCCTGCAGGCCAACGGCCCGGTCAACGGCGTGCTCCGCTCGCTGGGGCTGATTCAGAAGAACATCAAGTTCCTCGGTTCCTACGGCTCGGTGCTGCTGGCGATGGTCTACTGCCTGATTTCCTTTATGATCCTGCCGTGCCACAACGCGGTGGATAAGATGGATTTCACGCTGGTGGAGGCCTCGCGCGATCTGGGCGCAAGCCCCGTTCGGGCGTTCCTCACCGTCACGCTGCCGCTGACCATGCCGGGCATTCTCGCCGGCTGTGTGCTGGTGTTCGTGCCCAGCGTCGGCCTGTTCTATCTGTCGGATATCATGGGCGGCGGTCTGGTGCTGGTGGGCAACCTCATCCGCGACCAGCTTCTCAAGGTGCGCGACTGGAACGTCGGCTCGGCCATGAGCATGGTGCTCATCGCGCTTTCCGCCGGCATCTATCTGCTGTATCGCAAGGTCGGCGGCGATGATCTGGGGGTGATGTGATGGCGCAGGCAAAGCGGCGCAGAAAGCGCAAAATCTTTTCCCCCGTCTATCTGACGCTGGTGCTGATCGTCCTCTATCTGCCGATTCTGATGGTTGTCATCTATTCCTTCAACAGCGGGCGCACCATCGGAAGCTGGCAGGGCTTCACGACCGATTGGTACAGCCGCCTGTTTTCCAACGCCCTGATGGCCGACGCGCTCAAAAATTCGCTGGTTCTGGCCGTCGTCTCCAGCCTGCTGGCGGGCGGCATCGGCACGCTGGGCGCAATCGGGCTGGCGCGGTCGCACCTGAAACTCGGCGGCGCGGTCGAAACCATCGCCACCCTGCCGATGATGATCCCCGAGCTGGTGCTGGGCATGGCGTATCTCTCCGTGTTCACCGCCGTGGGCTTTAAGCTCGGCATGGGCGCGCTGGTGCTGACGCACACAACCTTCTGCATCCCCTATGTGTTCATCAACGTCAAATCCCGCCTGATCGGCATGGATCCTTCGCTGTCGGAGGCTGCGCGCGACCTCGGCGCAAGCCCGGCGCGCGTTTTGAAGGACATCACCCTGCCGCTGGTCTTCCCGGCGGTGCTCTCCGGCATGATGCTTTCCGCCGCGATGAGCCTTGACGACGTGGTGATCTCCTTCTTCGTCACCAGCGCGGAGACGACCACCCTGCCGCTCAAGGTCTACACCGGCCTGCGTTCCGGCGGCACGCCGGAGATCAACGCGCTCTCCACCCTGATGCTCGGCGTGATCTTTATCTGTGTGGCCGCTACTCAATTGATAACGGCCAGAAGCAACGCAAAACTCCAATAAGCATCAAACGCATCCCGCGTTTGAGATAGATCAACCATTCCTGATTAAGGAGGGACATGGACATGAAGAAACTTCTTTGCCTGCTGCTTGCGCTGCTGCCGATAACGGAGGGAATACGTGCCTGCCGTTTAAAAAAACGGAACGGAGAAAAGTTTGCGGGCAGCTGCGCTCGCTGCGCGGCGGGAGCATTGCTTCCGGCTGCGGTCTCGGCCGGCATGATCGGCGGCTTGCTGTACTGCGGTATGCTTAATGACTGCTTTTTGAAAGGTGCGATCGGACTGCGGCAGGGGTTCGGGTTTATGTTTGAATCTGCGTTCGGACTGCTAAGTCTTAATGCGCCTGAAATATGGGTGAGCGCTGTTTCCTGCATCGTACTTATTCTTCTGCTCTTTGCGGGCGGGAGAAGGATCAGATTGAGTTATTCGCTGTTTTGCTTTGCATGGATGGCAATCGCCTTGCCCAACGTTGACGCAAAATATATATTGGTTTTGACGGCGGCGTTTCCGTTTTTGCCGCTGTTTGTTTCGGCAATTGCAAAGAGCCGCGCCGTGCGGGTGATCGTCGGCGTTTTGGGGTTTGCATGTGAAATTGCATTCGCCGCATTAATGTTCATTTAAAAGCTTTGCTGTGCGTAAAAGCTTTGCTGTGCGGGCATTGGAGCAGGCGGCCCGAGAACGGACTGTATAAAACAAAACTAAAGATAAGCTGCAAAAGCTCGCTGCCGACGGTCACTGCGGCAGCGGGCTTTTAGGCTTTAACGGAATTAAGTGTAAATTTGCATGAGCCTGCTTCGGAACAAATCGGGCGGATTTATTTTTCGGCAGCACTTTCCGCTTTGTCCGCAGCGGTTTCTGTGCTTTCTGCTTTGTTCGGAAAGCGAACTTTTGCAAGCAGCGAGGTGTTTTTCATCAGCCACCAAAGTGCAATGAGCACCTGGAGAACCGCTGCAATGATATAAATGAGAGAAACGTTCGGAACGTTAAGCGAGATATCAACCGAAAGTGCAACACCCCAAACGATTCCGCAAACGGACAGATAACTGAAAATCGGCGGGTGCCAAAGCGCGGACAGCACGAGCGTTACGATGAACATCGCGGGGATTGCATAAATGAATGCAAGCCAAATTCGCGGAAGGTCGGGAAAGGCGACTTTGAATGCGAAAAAAACAACGGCCGCAACAAGCCACACCAGTCCGGCGGACATCAGCGTTATGATACTGCGCTTCAGCTTAGGAGCGGCACGGTGGCTCTTTCGATGCTTTTCAGTCAAAAGGTCGTTAACCGTTACGCCGAACAGTTCCGCAAGCATGACAAGAACAAAAATATCGGGAACACCGTCCGCTCTCTCCCATTTGGAGACGGATTTATCCGAATAGTGGATTTTTTCGGCAAGCTCCGCTTGGGTAAGGTTGCATTCACGCCGGTAGCGCACAATGTTTTCGGCAATGGTTTTTTTCACTTTTTCATCATCTCTAACTATCATGAGGTTATTTTACAACAACAAGCGAAAAAAAGCAACAGAAAATTAATTATAATGCGATATATAAATTTGTTAACAGAAATAAACAAAAAAACACACTCTACTCACGGTAGAATGCGGGTTTTTGAACTCTACCGGCGGGAATCGGCAGCGTAGAATTTCATATGCGCGCAATAGGGTGCATTTCGGCGGGGAATATGATACAAAATAAACCGCGAAGCAAAGCAGGGACACCTGCCTTAGGCCGACATAAACGGAGGAGGCCGGTACGGAAAAAGAAAAGCGAAAGGAATCAGCAGAAACATGGAGAATCTCAGAGCGAATCATTTTGAGAGTCGGGACAGCGGACTCAATAAAAACGAATTTAACTTGTCCGCAAAGTCCGGAGCATCGGTCGGCAAGGGAAAGCTGTGCGCTGCCAAAATTATACGGGTTGTAACCGTGCCGCCGGTATTTGCGGCTCTGCTCACAACGATTCTTTATATTGCAATGGGTGACGCTGCGTTTGCAAACAGGTTTCACTATGCGGAGGCTGTTTTTTCGCTCAGCCTTCTGCCGGTTGTTCCGTATGCGCTGTGCGCGGTGATTCCTGCATTGAAAAAGCGCGGAAGGAAGTTTGAAAGGACGGTTGCGCTCATTTTCTCGGTGACGGGTTACTTTATGGGTGCGGCATTTGCTTTTTTCGGCGGAGGAGTGCAGGTTGAAAAGGTTATGTTTGCAACATATCTCTGTTCCGGGCTGCTGCTGGCGATACTTTCCTTCATATTCAAATATCGCGCAAGCGGTCATGCCTGCGGTGTTGCGGGGTCTGTCGCAATGCTGACGGCGTATCTCGGTGCTGCTTTCCTGCCTGCTGCTTTGCTTTTGGTGCCGATCGGCATATCATCGGTTCGACTCGGACGGCACACTGTGCTTCAAGTCATAATCGGTTCGGCGGTTTCGGTTGTTTCATTTTGTGCAATGTATCTGCTTGTGCCTGCGCTCGGATTATAAAAAGACTGAATGCGTTAAAAATAATAAGATAGATGAAAAAGGAAGCTCCCCGCAAGGGGGGCTTCCCCCATTTGTTATGTGCAGTTCAAAACGGCGGAGACCCGCAGAATAAGTGATTTTGGAAATGCGGAAATGATGCTGCAAATGCGTTGAAGAAAGGGCTGCTGCCGCAAAAGAATAATAGCGATAACTGCATACAGCCGCAGGGGAAGCGGATGTATGAGGAGGGGCTTTTGCAGCAGCAGCTTCCCGAACGGAAGGCTCGGAGGAAGTGGTGTCCGCGCACTGCTGCTGATGCCGCATAGAGGGGAAAGAAATGAACCGTGACATGACAGCGGCGTGCGGACTGTTAGGTGCGATGTATCCGTGCCCTTTGCGATACATCGCGGGGCGAGATATCTGCGGCAATGTGCTGCCTGTGAACATATATTAACAGAATAAAATTTATTTTGCCGAATTTGCGCCCGAATTGCATTTTTTTGTCACAAAACGGACACAGGCGACACAAAGGAACATATATTAATGTTATATGTACTTTTTTATGTACAGCAGCAATAAAAAGCGGCACTTCATGCAGCATCGGAAAGCGGTGCTGCAAACAATGTTCAAAGAATTGCCCAAATTCAATTGTTGAAAAAGAAGTTCTGTTATGCTACAATGCAGACTGGACAGGAATAGAGTCGGCTTGCGCTTCAAAATGAGGAACAGCCGAACCGTGTTCCGAATGAGAACAAAAAGAAAAAGGAGTTAAACAATAACAAATGAAAAAAATTGCAACCATCTTTACGGCAATCCTTCTTGCTGCCGCAATGCTGCTGCCGCAGGCAATGCTTGCGGATCAGGGCGCGGTGTTCACGATGAACGGCACGGACAACGTTCCTGCCGGAGGCACCTTTGATGTTACGCTGAGCGTAAGCGGAGAATATGCAATCCACGCTGCTCACCTTTCCGTTGAATATGATCCCAATTCTCTCGAACTTGTCGGGCTTGAAGAACTGGATGTTATGAAAAACCTTCGTTCCGGGAACAACCTTGTTATCCTTGATTACGAGACGCTTGCCTATCAGGGCAAAATCAAGCTCGGAATCGGTATGCCGACCGATGCGATGAACGCGAAAGGCGATATCTTCAAAATGACCTTTAAGGTCAAAGACGGCGTTTCGGTGAATCAGCAAATCGTTATGATCGTAAACGAATTTGTGAATGCACCCGTCGGCGGCGAATCCACCCCGCAGGCGTTCACGACCCATAACGCGATAATCACAATCAGCGGAGCAAAGGACCCCGAGGGCGGATTTAACCGCGGAGAAGAAGCTGTCGGCGACAACAAGACATCGGCGCCGAACTATCAGCCCACCGAAACAAAACAGCCCGCCGAAAGCGGTGACCCGACCGGCAGCACCACGCCCGAACCCGGTGCGGACAGCACCAAAGCTCCCGACACAAAACCCAATGACAACACTAAGACGCCTTCAAACAGCGGCGGAGAAAAAACACCCGTCAAAGTTTGGCCGTTCATTGCTGCGGGCGGCGTAGTTGTTCTCGGTGCAGCGGCAGGAGTTGCAGTCGCTCTCTCTAAAAAGAAAAAGAACAACGAAGACAACTGAACGGTTTAAGTCTTAAATCGGGCTGAATAAATGCCTTGACCCGTGTTTGTGCGGCAGCTGCCGGCAAACAGGCAGACAAAACGGGAGCGTCGGAGCAATTCCGACCTCCCAACTGATTTGCACAAGGAACATTCCCGGCGGAAATTGTTCAGCCGTTCGTACACAGTAAAAAGCAAAACGCCGAAAACGGCGGCAAAATCTAACACTTATTTTTATCACTAAATGAAGGGCAGAAGAAAGCATATGAAACGAATTTTTGCGGTCTTTACAGCTTTGCTCATACTCTGTTCGGGATTTTATGCCAATGCAGAAAGAAACGGCAGTTCATCGTCCAAAATCGGAGAAAACATTTCGGACTTTGTTTCCGAAACGATTCACGGAGAAAACATTAACGGAGCAGTTTTTGCTCAAAAAAAGATAACGGTTCTGCACTATTTTTCAACTTGGAGTGCCGTATGCATAAACGAGATGGAATATATGCAGACGGCGGCGGACGGTTTCTCCGATGACATCGGGGTCTACGGCTTGCTTTATGAGGATGCAACAAGCACTCCGGAGGCATGCGCCGAGCTTATGGAAAGCGCGGGGTACACTTACGATTGCATTCGGCTCGATTCGGTGCTGGGTGCACTTGTTTCGGAATATAACATGATTCCGCAAACATTTATTGTGAATAATCAGGGAGTTGTGGTAGAACATTTTGTCGGCGAATTTGAAAATTACGGGCAACTTGAACAAAGAATCGAACATTGGCTCGGTTATTCCGAACAAAACTGTACCATAACGTTTATCGATGGCCTGACGGACGAAATAATTTCGCAGGCAAACATTCCCGTCGGCGGTTCGGCTGTTCCCCCGATTCCGCCCGAACACGAGGGCTACGAGTTCCTTATGTGGGAAGGGATATATCAGAATGTTCAACATTCGGGGAATGTCTATGCGCGATATGAGGCAGTTGAGCCGATCACACGCCCGGGAGATGTCGATATGGACGGAATTGTTTCGATCGCCGATGCACTGGTGACGGCGCGCGTTGCGCTCGAACTTATTGAACACGACGGCGTTGCACAGTACGGAGATTTGGATAACGACGGAAGAATAACAATTGCCGATGCGCTGCTGATTGCACGAATTGCAATAGGCGTTGCGTGATAAGAGCTTACGAGCGACAGGGAGAAAACGATGTTTGTTATAGTCGGGCTGGGCAACCCGGGCAGGGAATACAGCAGAACGCGTCACAATGTCGGGTTTATGACGATCGATAAAATAGCGGAAAGGCTGAATATTTCCGTAAACAAAAAGGGGTTCCGTTCCGTGTACGGTGAGGGGCGGCTCGGCGGCACGCGCGTTGTGCTTGCAAAACCGGAAACGTTTATGAACAATTCCGGATGGGCAGTGGGCGATCTTTTGAATTGGTACAAACCGCAGCATGATGAACTTGTTGTAATATATGATGACATAGATCTGCCCTGCGGCGCGCTCAGAATCCGCATGAACGGTTCGGCGGGAACGCATAACGGAATGCGAAGCATTGAAAGCCTGATTGGGTTTGAAGACTTTCCGCGAATCAGGGTCGGAATCGGAAAGCCCGCGCACGGACTTATCGACCATGTTCTCGGTGTTCCGAACGACGAAGAAGCAAAGCTTATTGACGGTGCAATGATGCAGGCGGCGGAGGCGGCAGAGCTTATCATTGCCGGAAAGCCCGAAGAAGCGCAAACAAGATTCAACTATAAGCCGCCCAAAAAACAAAAGGCGGAACGAGACACTAAGCCTTCAAAATTCCGTTATGTTCCGCAGACGGAAATGTACGCGTTTTCAAAGTGTGAGGAAGTGTTCTTTGAAAACACGGACATGGACCCGAATGCCGTTAATGCGCCCGAGTATCCTTTCGGCATTGAACAGATTAAGGATGCGGAAGCGCGGCTTGTGCGTTTTGCGCCGCTCATTGAGAAAGCATTCCCCGAAACGGCGCCGCGGCACGGTATAATCGAATCCGAACTTAAAGCGGTTCCGAATTATCAAAAGCAGCTTTTGAAACGCGGCGGCTGTTCGGAAACCGTTCCGGCGGGCAGTCTGTTTATAAAAGCGGATTCGGAACTGCCGGTCGCAGGTTCGGTGAAAGCGCGCGGCGGTATTTACGAAGTGCTGAAGCATACCGAAAAGCTTGCACTTGAACACGGACTTATAACAACCGACTCTGACTATTCGACCCTGCTTGAAAAGCGTGAGTTCTTTTCGAAATACAAAATTCAGGTCGGCTCAACGGGTAACCTCGGGCTGAGCATAGGCATTGCAAGTGCTGCACTCGGCTATGCTGTTACCGTTCATATGAGCGCGGATGCAAAACAGTGGAAAAAAGATCTGCTGCGCGAAAAGGGTGTTGACGTTATTGAATATCAAACGGACTATTCCGAGGCTGTGCGGCAGGGCAGGAAACTTTCCGATGCGGACCCGACGAGCTACTTTATTGATGACGAGAATTCGGTCGATCTTTTCATGGGCTATGCAGTTGCCGCATTGCGGCTGCGAACTCAGCTTTCGGCGCACGGAGTGAGCGTTGATGCCGAACACCCGCTGTTTGTGTATTTGCCCTGCGGAGTCGGCGGCGCGCCCGGCGGGATCACGTTCGGACTTAAAAAACTGTTCGGTGATGCCGTGCATTGCTTCTTTGTCGAACCCGTGAACGCACCATGCATGCTTGCGGCATTTGCAAAGGGCGAATGCGTTCCGGTTGCGGAGTTTGGGCTGAGCGGCAAAACTCAGGCGGACGGGCTTGCCGTGGGCTGCGCCTCAAAGCTTGTTTTCGAAGCGATGCGCAAAACCTTGGACGGCGAGTTCACCGTTTCGGACGGCAGACTTTTGCCGCTGCTGCGGCTGCTGAACGGTTCGGAAGGCATTTTTGTTGAACCTTCCGCTGCAATATCCGCCGCCGCATACATGGGCATGATGGGCGAAAGCTGCACGGACTACCTGAAAAAACACGGACTTGACGAAAAAATGAGCAGAGCTGCGCATATTCTTTGGGCAACGGGCGGCGGACTTGTGCCGGAGACGGAGCGAAATGAGTTGTGCGGAACCGGGGCGAAACGCTGAATACCGGTGCCGCCGCAATAACAGCCGCAGCCATTGCGGCATATATTCAAACCTTGATAAATTTTAATACAGGAAGAATTCCGCCCGATGCTTAAACGGCGTGCGGGGGAAATCAAATTTATAAACAATTGAGGTAAAGCCGAAAAAACTTATCGGCACTCACTCATTTTCTGCGGAGGGTAAAAACTATGTCAAAATATTTCGGCACGGACGGATTCAGAGGCGAAGCAAACAAAGCGCTCAATGTTGAACATGCCTACAAAATCGGCCGTTTTTTGGGTGCATACTACGGACGGGAGCATAAATGTTCCGTTGTTATCGGCAAGGACACAAGGCGTTCGGGTTATATGTTCGAGTGCGCATTGACGGCGGGACTGACGGCGAGCGGCGCGGATGCGTACCTTATGCATGTTACAACAACGCCGAGTGTTTCGTACATCACGCGCACCGATGATTTTGATTGCGGCATCATGATAAGCGCAAGCCATAATCCCTATTTCGACAACGGTATTAAGCTGCTGAACGGGGACGGCGAAAAGATGGAGCAATACGTTATCGATGAAATTGAGCGTTATCTCGACGGCAAAGGTGCGGAGATTCCGTTTGCGACCGGAAGTGATATCGGAAAAGCCGTTGACTATGCGGCGGGACGCAACCGCTATATCGGTTACCTTATCAGCCTTGCAACCCACTCTTATAAGGGTATTCGCATCGGCCTTGACTGCGCAAACGGAAGCACGTGGATGATGGCAAAGAGCATTTTTGAAACTCTCGGCGCGGAAACGGTCGTTATCGGCAATCAGCCGAACGGGCTGAACATCAACAACGACTGCGGCTCGACTCATATCGAGGGGCTGCGCAGGCTTGTGACCGAAAACAAACTCGATGTGGGCTTTGCGTTTGACGGCGATGCGGACAGGTGCATTGCGGTCGATGAAACAGGCAGGGTCATTGACGGCGATCTTATCCTTTATATTTACGGAAAGTACATGAAGGACAGAGAAAAACTTGCCAACAACACCGTTGTAACAACCGTGATGTCCAACTTCGGACTTTATCGCGCATTTGACCGTGCCGGTATCAACTACGAAAAAACGGATGTGGGCGACAAATATGTTTACGAATGCATGAGGAAAAACGGGCATTTGCTCGGCGGCGAACAATCGGGGCATATCATTTTCAGCAAATATGCCGCAACGGGTGACGGACTTTTGACGGCGATAAAGCTTATGCAGGCGATGCTTGCAAACAAACAGCCGCTTTCCGTGCTTGCTGCTCCGGTGAAGATTTATCCGCAGCTGCTTGTGAATGTGCGCGTTTCGGATAAGGAGGCGGTGCTTAACAACGATGTCGTCAAAGGCAGTGTGCGTGAAGCGGAGGAGGCTCTGGGCGACAACGGCAGGGTGCTTTTGCGCAAGAGCGGAACGGAGCCTGTTATTCGCGTCATGGCGGAGGCACAGACAACGGAAGAATGCCGCAAGGTTGTTGACGGCATAGTCGATGCAATAAAGCGTGAGGGCCTTGCACAGCAAAAATGAGCAGCCTTGCCGTTCGGCGGGGCAATGCTTTAAAACGGTTTGATACTTTGAATTTGGAAGGCAAAAAATGTATAAAACAAATGAACTTTTTGATCTGTCCAAAACTCGTGCGGCGGATCTTTTGCGCGAATGCGAATATCCGTGGCAGGCGTTGGACAAAATCGGCGAAACAATTCTCAAAATCGGTGCGGCCCTTTCGTCGGAGGAATTCTCTCACCCTAAGGAAGACGTTTGGATTGCGAAGGATGCAGTCGTTTACCCCACGGCATGGATAAACGGCCCGTGCATAATTGACAGCGGTGCGGAAGTGCGGCACGGTGCTTTTATCCGCGGCAATGCGCTTGTCGGAAAAAACTGCGTTGTCGGCAATTCGGTGGAGCTGAAAAATGTTATTCTTTTCGACAATGTTCAGACTCCGCATTATAACTATGTCGGGGACTCGATTCTTGGATATAAAGCGCATATGGGCGCAGGCTCGATAACATCCAATGTCAAGAGCGACAAGACTCACGTTGTGATTAAATCCACCGAAAAAAGCATTGAAACCGGGCGGAAAAAAGTCGGAGCAATGCTCGGAGATTTTGTTGAAGTGGGCTGCAACAGCGTGCTGAATCCGGGAACGGTCATCGGTCGGCACAGCAATGTCTACCCCGTTTCCTGCGTTCGCGGGGTTGTGCCGGAAAACTCGATTTTCAAAACCGGCGGCATTATTGTTAAAAAAGCGGAACATTCGCTGATTGATTTGAAAGCGTCCCGAGGAGGCACGGCATGAAAAAACAGCATTTGCCGATTGAATGCGCTGAGAACGGAAGAAAAGCGGGGCGGCAGGTTTTATTAAAGCTGCTTATAATGATTGTCTGTGCCGCAGCGGTGTTCGGCTTGTTCGGCGGCTGCGGAGGGAGCGGAGAAAACAATCCCACGGACGCGCCTACCCCTGCGCAAACGATTCGGCCGACGGCTGCTGCCGTGCCGACGGAAACGCCGATGCCGACGCGTGCACCGCTTGTTTACAGCCCGGATTATCATAAGACAACGCCGCTGATGACAAAACTTGTCGGCGAACAGGCGATTAAAGCCGCCCGAATGGTCGTAGATGCGTTTCTGAAAGGAGAAACAAGCGTGAAATTCGGGTTCGACAGCTATGAACCAACGTTTGCAATGAATACGGTTTTTGCCGTCAACAGGATGTGCCCGCTGTTCACCGCATTTGCACTTTGCAATGATTATCGGGATTTTGATGCTTCAACGGGTGTGTTGAAATGGAAAATAATCAACGTTGAGCCAAACGAACTTGACGAAAAACTGCAAAAATTTGAAACAACCGCAATCGACTTCATGTCCGTGCTTCGCGAGGGCGATAACGAAACCGAGCGTGCGCTTTTGCTGTATTCAAGGCTGACCGCATATGCGCAATACGACTATGAAGCATATGAAAACCCGCAGAACCTTACCGAGGACGAATACATCTATCGAACGTCCGCTTATTCCGTTATGTGTGACGGAATGGGCATATGCTATTCGTTTGCGGAGGCAATGACCTTCCTTTGCGCACAGGCGGATATTGACTGCATTGAAGTCAACTGCATCAACGATTCCATTGCACATCAGTGGAACTTGATAAAACTGGACGGAGAATACTATTATTGCGATGCAACTTGGGATGTGGGCGGAACTTTCAATTACTTCGGAATGACAACCGATGAACGCGTAAAGGATTCCGGCGGGATAAAGGCAGAGGATATGCGCTCGCTGTCTGTTTCTCCCGAGGAGCTTCTCGATGGGGTTGTTCCCTCCGATACCCGTTTTGCCGTGCTGCGCGAACATGTCACTTCAATGCCCGTCACCGTTGAAATAGACAGAGTGAACGACAGGGCGGTTTTTACTGTCGGAAATGAGAACTACAGCATTTCGTGCGGAAATTAAACCGCAATATAAGCGCTGTTGAATACGAACGAAGAAAAATATAAACGGCAGCGAACCGAGTCAAGGCCTTCGGCAAATGAAAGCTTTGGCTCGGTTCGCTTTTTAACCGCGCATCACCAATCACGCGGCAGGCTACCCTTCCCCCCTCGCCTGAAGGATCCTTTTTTCAAGGAAGGCGATGCAATAATACATCAAAGCGGCAAGTATGCAGAGGATCACTATTGACGTCATAACAAGATCCAATTGAAACACCTGACCGCCGTAAACGATAAGATAGCCGAGACCGGATTTGGACACGAGGTATTCGCCGACGATGACGCCGACCCAGCTCATTCCGACGCTCAGTTTCAGCGCACCGATAATTGTCGGCACGGAAGCGGGCAGAATCACTTTCAAAAAGGTCTGCATTTTGTTTGCACCGAGGGTGCGCATAAGGAGCTGCTTTTCGGCAGATATTTCATTGAAACCTGCCAGCACCGTCATTATTGTTACGATTGTTGAAATCAGCAGTGCCATCACGATTATCGCTTCCATGCCTGCGCCGACCCAAACGATTATTATCGGACCGAGCGCAATTTTCGGCAATGCGTTCAACACCACCATATACGGGTCAAGAATGCGGGAGAGAGTTTTGCTCCACCACATCAGCACTGCAATAAGTGTTCCGACCAGTGTTCCCACAGTGAACCCGGCGATTGTTTCAAGCATTGTGACGCCGATATGAACAAACAGCTCCCCGCTTGCATTCAGGCGGGCGAGCGTTTTTAAAACACGCAGCGGTGCGGATACAATGAAAGTGTTCACAATGCCGAGATCCCCGAAAAGCTGCCAAAGCCCGATGAATGCAACTAAAATTGCCAGCTGCATTGCAATGATAAAGCGGTTGTGCCGCTTCAGCCGTCGAAGATAAGCCACATGTTCGTCGGACACTGCGGGCAGCGGCGCCGAAGGTTTTTCCGCTGCATGAGGTTTTAATTTCGAACTCTTTATATCTTTCCTCGTTCTTTTCACGGTTCAAACTCCTTTCTGCGTATTCGCATTTTCCGTCGGCATCAGCTGCTGCCGCTCTCCCGCAAGGCGGAATTCCGACCAGACAGCGTCATAGTATTCTCTGAAAAGCGGGTTTGACCGCCGTTCAAGCGGCGTGTCGCTGCCCATGTTGATTTCCACCTGTTTGCGGATTCGTGCGGGGCGTTCGCTCAGGATTATTACCCTGTCGCTCATGCAGATGGCTTCCGAAATGTCGTGAGTTACAAGCACGGCGGTGTACCCTCCGCGCTTGATGATTGAATGAACTTCATCCGCAAGCAGAAGCCTTTGCTGATAATCCAATGCGGAAAAAGGTTCGTCCAGCAGCAGCAGCTCCGGCGAAAAAGCAAGCGTGCGTATAAGTGCGGCTTTCTGCTTCATCCCTCCCGAAAGCTGACGCGGATAATAATCCTTAAACGCTCCCAATCCGTAACGGTCCAGCAGCTCCGCAGCGTAAGCATGGGTTTCGGCATTCAGTCTTTTTTTGACTTCCAACCCAAGCAGGGCATTCTGTTCGATTGTGCGCCAATCAAAAAGATGATCGCGCTGAAGCATGTAGCCCGTGCTGTTTGCACGCGGATCGGGCGGTGCGCCGAGAACCTCGGCTTTGCCGGAGCTCGGCTGCAATATGCCCGCAAAAATGGACAGAAGGCTCGTTTTGCCGCAGCCGGAAGGCCCGACTATCGAAACAAACTCCCCCTTGTGAACGGATAAACTTATACCCCCCACCGCCTCGGTTTCGCCGCGCGGCTCGTGATATATTAAATGCACATTGTCAAGCTGTGCGATAATGCTGTTCATAATACCCCTCCGGAATCATTAATACAGTCAGCGGCACTCCGAACAACCCCGAATCGGAGCGGCCTTGAAATTGCGCTGAATAATTCACTTACAGCACCAGTGTATTCAAATACGGACAAAGCTGTGACCGAAATCGGATATGTCAATGCCGGCTTGAACCGCTGCTTCGGGAAATGTGCGCAGCAAAGGCGTTGGGAACGCTGCTGAGGAATGCAATTTCCGATGCGGCAAAAGCTTCCGGCGCACGAATGAGCGTTCTTGAAACACAGTCCTGCAATGAAAATGCAATTGCAGTCTATCGAAAAAACGGATTCGAGATTATCGGATTCGATTTGTATTCCTACTCGAACACCGAACCGGAGCGGCACGAAATTCGGATTGAAATGGGAAAAATACAGAAATGATGCCGGTTGAGGTTTGTGTTTGAACCCTAAATGTTTGTTGACGGATTTTATTCGGCAGGCTGCCGGCGATAAAAAAATTTCCCGCCGGCAGCTCACTTTATAATTTGTACGCGAAAACCTCAGCCTATTCGAATAATCTTTTCGACGGCTTCGAGCCATGTTTTTCCGTTTGAAAGGCGGACATCAAGCGAACACACTTCAACGGTATAGACATTTTGTGTTGCGGAGGACTGAGCGGGGGCGAATTTGCCCGCCGCGCTCAGGCAGAGCAGGTCATTGCCGTCGGAGCCGTAATAAATCATAACGTGTCCGGGAAAGAAAAGAATGACACCCGCAGGCTGACTCAGGATTGTCTCACGCTTCGCTTCCATCGAAAGGGAAGAAACATCCGCTGCGTATTTTTCGGGAAGCTTGGCAAGGTCGGATGTGTTGCGCGGCAGCATTATGCCGAAACAGCGGTAGATTTCCATAACAAGCGCGGAACAGTCCCGTGCGTCGAGCATTCCGCCCCAACCGTAAATTTCTCCGCGCGTTTTGTCCGCAAGCCGAATCACATTGCTGTATGTAAACGGCATATATCCGATATGAACATCCCTTGAAATCGGAACAAGAGCTTCAATGAATTTCAGACTCCCGTCTGCCGCGCGGGAGGGAACGTTCACAATATAGTTATCATATGACATTCTTCCGCGAACGGATTTGACCGTTCCGGGCTTTTCCGCAAGCGAAAGCCGCATTCCCATCGTTAATTCAAGCTCCGAAACCAACGGTTCGTACGGATCGCGGCAAAGACGGAAACTGCTGCCCGTTACAACAAGAAAATCGTTTTCGGGCGCAAGCAGAGCTTGCCATTGTTCAAAGCTGCTGCACAGCGCAACGCTGTCGGAGTTTATCCAACCGACATAAAAATATGCTGCAACGAAAAGAAATTTACCGTCGGCACTTTCATGCAGCACGGCGAGAGGCTCGTTTTGCAGAACAACGGATTCCTGAAGAGTGTCACCGAAGCGGTCGTTGGGCTTTGAAGTTACGCGCTGCGCAAACGGAACGGAGCGAAGGTCGCTGCGCTGCACACAGAAACCGAAGCGTACATCTGAATTGCCCTGAACGGCATCCAATGCACGGTTGTTCAGAATCTCATTCCGCTGCTGAGCGGAAAGCGGCGTTTGCCCGACATAGCCGTTTGCGGAGGGCAGATTTCCCCGTGCGATAAGAGCCTTCAGCCGTTTGGCTGAAATTCCGTTTTTAAACGAAGCAAGGTCAAACAACCCTGCCGATTCGCCCGGGAACTGCAAAAATGCAGCGTTCATTGAGAAAATCTGCTCCGCTGTCAGAACGGTTTCACTGTCGTTATCATGATTCGGCGCATCCGTAATTGCGGGAGCGGTACACGTCGGGAATTCGGAAATCGCCTCGGTCGGGACGGGTGCCGGCGTGATTTGCGGAGTATTTTTCGGCAGGGGAGTTTCCTGCGCACTGCCGCTCGTGCATCCGCAGACAAGGCTGCATACCGCAGCGATAAAAACAATGATTCTGCTGAAAAAAATATTCGTTCTGTTCATTTAATTCTCCGTTCCTGTGCAGAGTTTGCTCCGCGCGGTTATTTTTTGCGTGAAAGCAGTTGTTGAAGCTTTTCAACAAAAGCCTCTGTGCAATCGTAGTTAAGAGAATAATAAATGCGTTTTCCGCTCGTGTCAAGCTTTATCATACACTCACAATCAGTACGTTATGTTATGTTACTATTATAAAACAGAGAGGCAGCAAAAAGCGTGAGGAAGAGAAACCGTGTGATATGGTTATAATTCCCAAAACATTAGACGCTCATTCTCATCAACGTGATTTTGTGTGCTGAGTGTAACCAATCATTGAAGCCGGAACAGTTTTTGACTTTTTTGCGGCATAATTGCAGTTGCGGAAAAATCGTGATATAATACACGGGTTGTATTGCGAGGTAGCGGGCTTGAATTTCGTTTTTTTCGGCAAAACCGATGAGGGACGCGAACTGCGGAGGCTGTTTTTGTTCAGCTTTGCCGTGGCTTTTCTTGTCATAACCGTTTGCAGCCGCTCTTCCTTCCTCTATCCCATCAACGATTGGGTGGATTCCCAGTGCTTTTTCACGACAGGGCGCGCAATGTTCAACGGTTCGGTGCTTTATCGCGATATTTACGAGCAAAAAGGTCCGCTGCTTTATTTTGTTCACGGGCTTGCGGGGCTTGTTTCGGAAACGAATTTTATCGGTGTTTACCTGGTTGAAATAATATGTGCGGGTTTTTTCCTGTACTTTGCGGCAAGGTTCATGCGGCTTTGGGTCGGGGAAAAACAGGTTTATTTTCTTCTTCCCGCCGCCGCTGCGCTTATTTATTCCTGCACAGCGTTCAAATACGGCGACAGTGCGGAGGAACTTTGCCTGCCGCTTTTGATGCACAGCCTTTTTCTTACCGTTCGGGCGGTCAAAGCGGATGTGCCGCTCACTGCCGCACAAAAATTTGCGCTCGGCTGCGCCGGAGGTTGCGTCCTTTGGATAAAGTTCACAATGCTCGGCTTCTATATCGGGCTTGCGCTGATGTTTTTCATAGATGCGGCACGGCGGCACAGGCTGCACGGTCACGGGATTTTGCGCGTGACGGGAAGCTTTTTGACCGCATTTCTCGGCGTTGCCGCGGTCAGTCTGCCGGTGTTTGCGTATTTTGCGTTCAACGGTGCACTTCGGGATTGTTGGCTGGCATATTTCTACAACAACATATTTGTTTACTCAACGGAAGGTTTTTCAAAGACAGGAATTTTTAAAACTCTTTGGAAGCTGCTTTTTAACATCGGCAAGGCTTTTGTGACGAATCCGCAGGTGTTGATTTTTGCTCCGCTCGGCATGATTTGGGACAGGCGCAGCCCCGAAAACGCATATATGCTTTCCTGTTTTCTGTTCACGGCCTTTTTCGTTTATATAGGCGGGCGCGCCTATCCGTATTATGCATTTATTCTGACGGTCTTTTCAATATATGGCTTTGCTATGCTGCCCGATGTTTTGAAAAAAATGCGCAAAGTCCGCAAAAAACGCGGTTTATCCGCACAGCGTGAAAAAAAGGTGGCTCTTTCCGATTTTGCAAAAACAAAGCGGGGGTTCCGCTGCGCCGTTGGGTTCTTCCTTGTGTTCTGCACGGCTTTTGCACTGCTTGCAACTCCTAACAGATATCTGATGTCATATAAAAAAGAAGAGCTCCCGCAGTATAAATTTGCCGAAAAAATAAAGCAATCCGGGGTTGAAAATCCGACCTTGCTGAACTACGGCTTTTTGGACGGCGGTTTTTACACCGCAAGCGGAATCCTGCCGAACTGCAAATTTTTCTGCACGCTGAATATCCCGCTCACGGAGATGAACCGCGAACAGCGCGAGGCGGTGCGGATGGGCAAAGTCGATTTTGTTGTTACAAGGGATAAAACACTTTCCACATATAACTATCGGCTTATAAGCAAGGAAAAGTTCTACCTTGAAGGAAAGGTTCGGGTGTATTATCTTTACGAGCTTATTCCGCCGAACGAGCGGCACACCCCGCCGCAGCTTGCGCCCGTGCCGACATACGGAAAACACTGAGAGAAGAACCCGATTTTATCGCTTCGGTGAATTTTCTTCGGTCAACTCGTTGACAGTCCTTTGCGGACGTGCTATAATTACAGTCAGCGACATAAAATTCGGAGGATTTGCGATATGAAGCACATCAATACCATTAAGACCCGCGATCTTTGCGAGAGTGCCAAGAACGGCGGCTGCGGCGAATGCCAGACTTCCTGTCAGTCTGCCTGCAAGACCAGCTGCGGCATTGCAAACCAGGCTTGCGAAAACAAAGACAAATAAGCTTTACGGGTTAAAAAGCGATGATGCCCGATGTATCGGGAGCGTTGCTTTGTTCAAAGTTTCTTAAACCGAGGTGCCGCCCTTTCGGGGCGGCATTTTTGGCATTATGGCATTTTTGACATTATAATAAGCTTGCAGAAATGCAGCACTGAAGGTAAGTTTCCTATGATTCATCAATATAAACTCGGCGGTTACAACATCGTTTTGGACGTTTGCTCAGGCGCTGTCCATGTTGTTGACGATATCGCCTATGACCTTATCGCGGGATACGAATCAAAAACCCGCGGCGAACTTATTTCGGAAATTGCCGAAAAATACTGCGGCACCGAATGCGGAAGCACGGCCGATGCCGTGACGATTTCCGATATTTATGAATGCTATGACCAAATAACCGAGCTTAAAAATTCGGGTAAGCTCTTCGTTGAGGATACGTTTGAACCGATGGCGGGCGCACTGAAAGCCGCAACATCCGGCGTTGTTAAGGCTTTGTGTCTGCATATTGCGCATACCTGCAATCTCAACTGCTCCTATTGCTTTGCAAGCCAAGGGAAATACCACGGCGAACGCGCATTGATGAGCTTTGATGTCGGTAAACGCGCGTTGGATTTTTTGGTTGAAAACTCCGGTTCGCGCCGCAACCTTGAGGTTGACTTTTTCGGCGGTGAGCCGCTGATGAATTTTGATGTTGTGAAGCAGCTTGTTGAATACGCACGCAGCATTGAAAAGCAGGCGGGCAAGAACTTTCGTTTTACGCTTACAACCAACGGAATGCTTATTGACGATGATGTTATTGATTTTGCAAATCGGGAGATGAGCAACGTCGTTCTGAGCCTTGACGGACGGAAGGAAGTTCACGACAGGTATCGCGTGGACTATGCGGGCAAGGGCAGCTGGGAAACAATCGTTCCGAAGTTCCAAAAGCTTGTTGAAGCGCGCAAGGGCAAGGGGTATTATATGCGCGGCACGTTTACTCACGCAAACCCCGATTTTCTGGAGGACATAAAGGTGATGCTCGATCTCGGCTTTTCCGAATTGAGCATGGAACCCGTTGTGACAAGCGCGGGCGACCCCGCTGCGCTTACCGAACAGGATAAGCCGACAGTGTTCGAACAATACGAACAGCTTGCCGAACTTATGCTCAAGCGTGATGACGAGGGCAAGCCGTTCACGTTCTATCACTATATGATCGACCTTGCGGGCGGTCCGTGCATATATAAGCGCATATCGGGCTGCGGTTCCGGCACGGAATACATGGCGGTCACTCCGTGGGGCGATCTGTATCCCTGCCATCAATTCGTCGGGGATGATAAATTCCTGCTCGGAAACATTTGGACGGGCGTTACAAACACCGCCGTGCGCGATGAATTCGCCGCCTGCAATGTTTATGCGCGCAAGGAGTGCCGCGACTGCTGGGCAAGGCTCTATTGCTCCGGCGGCTGTGCCGCAAATGCGTATCATTCCACGGGTTCCGTTCGCGGCATTTATGAATACGGCTGCGACCTGTTCCGCAAAAGGATGGAATGCGCGCTGATGGTTGCCGTTGCACGCGAGATCAAGGCAGCGGAATCCGATGAAGCAAATGCACCCGCGTGATTTTGTCCGCGTGGTGCCTGCTTAAAACGCTTTATCAATGAAAACACCGATATGCGATTTTGTAAATAATTACGCAAAGAGCGATGCCGCACGGCTGCATATGCCCGGACATAAGGGCGTTTCTGTTCTTGGCTGCGAAAGTCTTGATATAACCGAAATTACGGGTGCGGACGAGCTTTTTGCACCTGACGGCATAATTGCGGAGAGCGAAAGAAATGCAAGCCGCCTGTTCGGAGCCGATACATTCTATTCGGCGGGCGGGTCAACGCTTTGCATACAGGTAATGCTGTATCTGCTTGCGGCCGATTTTTGCGAACGGCGGAACGGCGAAACGTGCAGGTTCGATTTACCCGATGAACCGAATGCTTCGCCGCTCATCCTTGCAGGAAGAAATGCGCACAAGGCGTTTGTGAATGCCGCTGCGCTGCTCGGCATTCAGCCCGTATGGCTTCGCCCTGCGGCCGGAGGGACATATCACAGCTGCCCCATCACTCCGCTCGATGTTCGCGCTGCGCTTGCGGCCTGCTCGCGCCGTCCTGCGGCGGTCTATGTCACAAGCCCGGATTATCTCGGAAATGTTCTTGATATTGCAGGTATTGCCCGCGAATGCCATGCTGCCGGTGTTCCGCTTGCGGTGGATAATGCGCACGGCGCATACCTTAGATTTTTGCCGAAAGGCGGAGCCGAGCAGTGCGATTTCTCGGCATTTCCTCTTCATCCGACGGAAGCCGGTGCGGATATTTGCTGCGATTCGGCGCATAAAACTTTGCCCGTGCTGACGGGCGGCGCATACCTGCATATTTCCCGAAATGCGCCGAAAGGCATGACGGAAAAAGCAAAAGCGGCCTTTTCGGTGTTTGCGTCAAGCAGCCCATCATATTTGATTTTGCAGTCCCTTGACGCATTTAACGCATCGGCGGAGAAATTTTGCGCCGAGCTTGCGGGCTTTCTTCAACAGGCTGCGGAGCTTAAAGCGAAACTGACTTTACACGGTTTCAATGTGTTTGAATCCGAACCGTTGAAACTCACGCTTCGCCCGAAACCGTTTGGCTATACCGGTGCGGATTTGGCTCATATGCTGGAAAATGACGGCGTGTTTTCGGAGTTTTTTGACGATGATTTTATAGTCTTTATGCTGTCGCCGCTGCTTCCCGCCGTGCATTTCAAAAGATTGAGCAACGCACTTTTGAATATTCCGAAAAAGCCGAAAATTGTATCGGAACCGCCGAAAATTCCCTTTCCGCCCGCCGCGGTTTCCCCGCGCGAAGCTCTGCTGAGCCCGTCCGAGCTGCTGCCTGCGGAGGATTGCCTTGGCAGAATCTGCTCAATTTCCACCGTCGGCTGCCCTCCCGCAATTCCTCCGGTCATGCCGGGTGAGGTTATAACGCGCGAGGTTTTGGAGTGCTTCAAATACTACGGCGTAAGTACATGCCGCGTCGTTAGATAAGCGTTATTTCTCGGGAAATAAATTGTTTCGGGAAAGGCTTTCGGCAAAAGGCGGCTTCTCGGCGGCATTTCCCGGGAAATATTGAAACTATTCGTATTCGTGCGGTTGCATGATTAAAACTCGGCTGATATAATTAGTAACATGAACGCAACAGAACTTGTACACAGCATTATAAACGGCCGCATCGGGGCAGGTTCGTTCTGTATCGATGCAACGGCGGGTCGCGGACGTGACACGGCATATTTATGCGAACTTGTCGGTCCCTGCGGGCGCGTCATTGCTTTTGATATTCAGCAGGAAGCGGTGGACAGCACAAACGCTCTGCTTGCCGCACGCGGATTGCGGGCGGAGGTTCATCTTGATTCCCATTCGAATATGGCGAACTATGCCGAACCGGAGACGGTGGACTGCATTGTTTTCAACCTTGGCTGGCTGCCCGGGGGCGATCACAGAATTTTTACCCATGCGGACACGAGTTTTGCTGCAATTTCGGCGGGGCTTGAACTGCTGAAAAAGGGCGGATTGATGTGTGTAACCATCTACCACGGAGGGGCGACGGGATTCGAGGAACGGGACACGCTGCTTGAACTGCTTCGCGAAATCGACAGCGACAGGTTTCAGGTTATTTCAACTTTTTTCACAATTGGAAAAAGGAACCTCCGATTCCGATTTTTATTTATAAATACACGGACAGCGAGCGGGATTGATGCAGAACGGAAAAATGCAGAACGGAAGATTTGAATTGATAACGACCTGCGGCAATGCGCGAAGGGGCAGGATGCACACGGTTCACGGCGAAATTGAAACTCCCGTTTTCATGAACGTCGGCACTGCGGCTGCAATTCGCGGCGGAGCGGGAACGGATGATCTGCGCCGAATCGGCTGCCAGGTGGAGCTCTCCAACACATATCACCTGCATATTCGTCCGGGTGATGAGCTTATACGCAAGCTCGGCGGTCTGCACAAATTCATGAATTGGGATGCACCGATTTTGACGGACAGCGGCGGTTTTCAGGTTTTTTCGCTTGCACACAGGCGAAAAATCCGTGAGGAAGGCGTGAGCTTTGTTTCATATATCGATGGGAAGAAGATTTTCATGGGTCCGGAGGAATCCATGCGTATTCAATCCAATCTTGCGTCAACGATCGCAATGGCATTTGACGAATGCATTCAGAATCCTGCACCGCGGGGATACGTTGAAAATTCAATTGAACGCACCACGCGCTGGCTCCATCGCTGCCGCGCCGAATTGGACAGGCTCAATGCGCTTGAGGACACGCTCAACCCGAATCAACTGCTGTTTGCAATCAATCAAGGCGGAACGTATTCGGATCTCCGTATTCGTCACATGCGGCAGATCGCGCAGGTTCCCGCTGCGGGTTATGCGATAGGCGGACTTGCCGTCGGCGAAACTGCCGATGAAATGTACGATATAATTGAGGCAGTTGAACCCTACATGCCAAAAGACAAGCCGCGCTATTTAATGGGCGTCGGCACACCGCTGAACATCCTTGAGGCTGTTTATCGCGGGGTGGATTTTTTTGACTGTGTGCTGCCGCTGCGCAATGCACAGCACGGAAATGTTTTCACTTGGAGCGGCAAAATGCGGCTGCTCGCCGAAAAATACAAACTTGATTCCCGGCCGATAGCGGAGAACTGCGGTTGTCCCGCATGCAAAAGTTACTCCCGCGCATATATACGTCACTTGCTGAAGGCTGACGAACGGCTCGGTATGCGGCTCTGTGTGCTGCACAATTTGTGGTTCTACAACGAGATGACAGCAAGAATGAGGAGCAGCATTGAAAACGGTGAATTTGAGGAGTTCTATCATAAGTACCGCAGCATATTCGGACAATTTGCGGAGGATTAAACGGAACGAATAAGTGCGTATTGAACCGCTTGATGTGCGTTTGAGCGGCGGACATATGTGCTTTGCGGCTATAACCGTTTCACGGCAGCGATATCATTCCGCAAAAGCTGATATAAAAATTAAAGAAAGGAAGCTTTCGCTGCGGCGGAAGGTATGGTCATAAAAATGAAACTTGCAGAAGCATTGCAGGAAAGAGCGGATTTAAATCGCCGCATTGAACAATTGAATGCACGGCTGTACAGAAATTCAAAGGTTCAGCAGGGAAGAAACCCCGAAGAGGATCCCGCAGAGCTGATTTCGGAGCTGGACGGCTGCATTGCGCGGCTGGAGTACCTGATCGCAAAGATAAATATATGCAATTGTAACACAAAAACTCCAGACGGGAAAAGCATTACCGAGCTTATTGCAAAGCGTGATTGCCTGAAAATAAAAATCGATGCTTATCGCGATCTTGCGGGCAATGCAAGCAGCTTGTGCGACCGCGTGACCCGTTCCGAAATTGTGATTTTGAGCACCGTGGACGTTCGCGCGCTTCAAAAGCAGATCGATGCAATGTCCCGTGAGCTGCGCTGCACCGACAACATGATTCAGCAGCTTAATTGGCTTACGGAAATTGAATAAAAAATAGGTGTATGTAGCTTTCGGGGCGAATGCAAAACTCCGCAGCTGAGTTATAAGCTGCAACAAGTTGAACCGTCGGGCAGGTTTTTATTATCGTTCGGCCCCGATTGTTACGCTTGCAAAACTCATTGAGCATTTTTACCACCGTGCATTGACCGAAAGCGAGGGCGGGAACGGGGCATCAACGTATTTACTGCATTATAAAGAAGGTGAAAAATATGACAGCAGAGCAGCTTTGGAGCAAATTTGCCGAGAAAAACGGCATCAAACATAATGAATACGAGGCGTGGCAATTCGGCGACGCACCGGACAAGCTTGCCGAACTTGTGCTGCGCGGCATAAAAACGGGCACGGCTTCCGCCGAGGAGCTTTACAAAATCGATAATGAGCCGATTCCGACGGAGGGAGAATACAGCGTTATACTGAACTCCCGAGATGAGGCGGTCTGCGTTATCAGAACAACAAAGGTCTACATTGTTCCGTTTTGTGACGTAAGTGCGCATCATGCTTTCTGCGAGGGCGAGGGCGACAGAAGCCTTGCCTACTGGCGCAAGGTTCACGAGGAGTTCTTCCGGGACGAATATGCTGCCTGCGGACTTGAATTTTCTCAGGACATTCCCGTTGTCTGCGAGGAGTTTGAGCTGCTTATGAAAGCGGAGGAGTGTTGAGAGCGATACGCGCAAATCAAAACTCAAACCCCTGCGGGTCAATCGATTCGCAGGGGTTTAATGCCGAAATGTTCAGCGCTGCTTATATGCAGTCGTAAGTTAATTGCGGCTGTTTTTCTTTTGTGTTGAAGGAATCAGCTGTGCGGCGACCGTGGCGGCAAACATGATTCCGCAGCCAAGAATTTCGCGCGGGGTCATACGCTGGTTGAGCAATAAAAAACCTGCAATTACCGAAAAAACGGACTCAAGGCACATAATCAGGGAAGCGATCGCGGGGTCTATGCCGCGCTGCCCGATAACTTGCAGGGTATAAGCTATTCCGCAGCTCAGAATGCCCGCATAGAGCAGCGGCCCTGCGGCATTCAGTATTGCAGCAAATGACGGAGTTTCAAAAAGCAACATGCCGATACCGCTGAACACCGCCGCAACGGCAAATTGAATGCAGCTCAGAGCGATACAGTTCACCTGCGGGGAGTAAATCGAAACAAGGATTATCTGCACAGCGAAAAAAACCGCGCATCCAAGGTACGCAAGATCGGAAAACTCAATATTGAACGCTCCGCGTGCGGGGTCAACACTCAAAAAATACAATCCGACAGCTGATACGACGGCGCAGAGCCAAATCAGCGGATGTGTCTTTTTTCTGAAAAACAAACCGACAACAGGAACAAGCATTATATAAACGGAGGTTATGAACCCGGCCTTGCCGACGGAGTCGCCGTTTGTAATGCCCAATTGCTGCAAATTTGAGGCAATGCAGAGCATGATGCCCAAAAGAATGCCGCCGACAAGCAGCTTTTTTGAACTGCTTTTTTCATGAGCTGCCGGGGCTGAATCAATCGCAGAGCTGTTCGCTGCTTTTTTTGCTTCAAATCGGCCGAATATCGGAATGAACGGCAGAAGCACCGCCGAACCGATTAAGAAGCGAACAAAATTAAAGGTGAACGGCTCAATATGCGCCGAGGCATCACTTTGCGCAACAAAAGTTATGCCCCAGATGAGAGCCGAAATAAACAAAAGTATTCCGCAACTAAGTTTTTTCATACGAGGTAAGTGCTTTGATTAATTAATCGCTTTACTGCAAAAAAAGTTTGGTTTGTTTATAAACATCGCCGCTTCCGAGCGTCAGAACGATGTCTCCGGCGGCAGCATTGTGCAGCAGGTAATCGTTAATCTGCTCAAAAGTCGGTATGTATTCGGCGTTGTTCGTTTGGGCATTGATGCCCGCAACCATGTCGCGTGCATGAACGGAGCCGTCGTCCTTCTCCCTGCCGGGGTAAATATCGGGCACAAGCACTTTGTCCGCGCCCCTGAAACAGTCAACGTTCTCGGTGAAGAGCGTTCTTGCGCGGGTGAAGCTGTTGCACTGGAAAACAACAAAAAGCTTTTTGTGCGGAGTGCGCAGTGCGCAGTCCATTGCGGCGCGAATTTCGGCGGGATGATGCGCATAATCATGGAAAACACGAACGCCGTTTCGTTCGCCGTAGTATTCGAAGCGGCGCTGCACCGAACGGAATCGGGCAAGTGCGGTTATGACCGTTTGAATATCCGTGCCGTGTTCAAGTGCAACGGCGGATGCTGCAATTGCATCGAGCATATTGTGCTGTCCGGGAACATGAAGCGTGACTCTTCCGAGTTTTTCCCCGCGGTGCATAAGGTCGAAGGAAGCGCAGCCGAGTTCATCATAATGCACATCCGCAGGGTAATAATCCGGCGAATTGGTGAGGTCAAGTCCGTATGTTGTTTTTCTGCCGCCGAATTCGTCCAGCAGTTGCCGCACATGCGAATCGTCGGTGCAGCCGACAAACAAACCGTCGGCGGGCATTCTTGCAACAAATTTGCGGAATGCATTGACAATGTTATCCATTGTCTTGAAATAGTCAAGATGATCGTTGTCGATATTGTTGATAAGCACAACCGTTGGATGCAGCGTCAAAAAGCTTTCAACGTATTCACATGCTTCGGTAACAAAAAGGTCGTGGGAACCCAGGCGAATGCCGCCGTGCAGAAAATCAACCATGCCGCCGACATGAACGGTCGCATCAAGTCCGCCGTTTTCGGCAATGAGTGCAAGCATTGAGGTAATTGTTGTTTTGCCGTGGCAGCCGGCAATTCCGATGACTTCGCGATAGCTTCGGCTGATAATTCCGAGAGCAACGGAACGCTCGATTTCGGGAATGCCGAGTTCGCGTGCGCGGACGCGTTCCGGGTTGTCGGGTTTTATTGCGGCTGAATATATAACAGTGCCGCAGCCTTCAACGTTTTTCGGATCATGTCCGATGAAAACGGGAATGCCGAGTTCCTCAAGCCGCTTTGTGAAGGGGGAGGTTGTGCTGTCCGACCCCTGAACTTCGAATCCGCGCCCGCGCAGAATCTGTGCAAGCCCGTTCATCGAACAGCCGCCGATGCCGATGAAATGAACCTTGCCGCGAATTGCGGCGTTGCTGCCGTTATTATCCATTAAAAAATCCTTTTCAATCTGTTTAATTTTTTGCAGCTCCGAAAGCCGGATTCGGAACGCGTTCGACCTTTTTTGCGTGTTCGCATACAAGGGGCTTTGACAAAAGCGACTTGTATCCCGCAGAATTCGGCATATTCTATTATACTCTGCACGGCGGTTTTTTGCAACAGAAAACGTTCGGCGGTTTATCCGTGCAAAGTGAACCGCTCTGAACGGCAGCATCCGCGTCTTCAACCGCAATCGGTGTGAATTCATATCCGAGCAGGTCAAGAAAACGCAGGATGTCGCTTGTTTTAATGACCAGGGACGCTGTGTTTATGTTTGGATGAATCAGTATGCGCTCCTCATTGAGCAAGTCCCTGTCGATTGCAACGCGAACGCAGTGCGTTGTGTCGTTAAGAAGTCCGGTGACCGTCACGGAACCTTGGGTGAGTCCGAGTATGTTTTCGAGCTGTTCCGCTGTTGTGAAACTCAGCCTTGCAACGCCGAGCTGTTTGCTGACCGATGCGGTTCGGAATTTTTTGCTGCTGCCGAGCATAACAAGAAAAAATGCCGTGCCCTGCCTGTTTGTGAGAAACAGATTTTTGCAGTGGCTTGCACCGGTGCCTTCGCCGATCGCGGCACATGCTTCCATGGTTGCGGCAGCGGGATGTTCAATGCGGGTATATTCAATACCCATTCTGTCCAATGCGGCGTAAACGGGCAGCTCTTTTTCGTTCATCATTTTCTGTCATTTCCTTCTTTTTATTGTTTTGCCGCCCATGCGGGAACGGGTTGTTTTATTTATGGTACGGTTCGTTGTTCATGATTTTGAAGGCACGGTAGATTTGCTCAAGCAGCATGATCCGAAAAATCTGGTGCGAAAACGTCAGCTTTGAAAAGCTGAGCCTGAAGTCGGCACGATGCAGCACACTGTCATTCAGCCCGTTTGAGCCGCCGATTACGAAAACAAGCCGGCTTCTGCCGTTCAACATATAATAGGAAAGTTTATCCGCAAGCTCAGGTGATGAAAGCTGTTTTCCCGCAATATCAAGCGCAATAACCGTGTCCTCTCGTGAGATTTTTTCAAGGATGCGGCTGCATTCCGCTGCCTTGACCTGCTCAAGTTCCGCCGGGCTTAATCCCTCCGGTGCGCGTTCGTCCGCAAGTTCGGTAATCTCAACTTCCGCAAACCTTCCGAGGCGTTTGCGAAACTCGTTCACGGCATCCGTATAAAATTTTTCTTTCAGTCTGCCAACGCAGATAACTTTGATTTTCATAATAAAACTTTTAAATTAACGCATCAGATTCGGTAGCCTCCGTTCGGCTCCGACGGTTCGGCGGCGTGTATAAATCAAACTTCAAAAACTCCGGTGACTCCGTCGCGCTTTGCAACAACAAGCTGCATATCGGATATTCCCGCCGCTTCAAGCGCTTGCGTAACGGTTGAGAATGCCGTCTCTTCGGTGTTGTTTTCCTGACTCAAATGCCCGAGTACGGCTCGACGAACCCCGGTTGAATACAGGCGGACAAGTGCCGCACCGCAGTCCGCATTGGAGAGATGCCCGTTATCGGACAGAATGCGTTTCTTAAGCACATAAGGGTAAGGGCCGGTTTTCAGCATTTGAACATCGTGGTTCGATTCAATGAAAACAAGCTGTGCTCCCGCAGCCTGATTCAGCATGGATTCGTGAACGCAGCCGATATCGGTCATGTACGCAAGCTTGCTTCCGCGGCTGATGAATATGAAGCCGACGGACTCCTTTGCGTCATGCGGCGTTTTGAAAGGAAGAATATTAATATCTCTGATATAGAAATCTTCATCTGTGCGAAAAACGCGCACGTTCCTGAAATCCACCTGCTTCACGATGGGATTCATTGCCTCCCATGTGCCGGCATTGGCATAAACGGGCATATCGTACTTGCGTGAAAGTATTCCGACGGCGCGGGTGTGGTCAATATGGTCGTGTGTAACAAGAATGCCGTCAACAGAGGCGGGATTGATGCCCGCGGAAGCCAACGCTCCGCAAACAGCTTTGCCGGTCAGCCCCGCATCAACGAGCAGGGTTGCCTTCTCCGTTTGAATAACGGAACAATTTCCCGATGAACCGCTGAAAAGCGGAATAAAGCGCATAGTTTTGTCTCCAAAAAGTTTCTGAACCGAAAAGCTGAGCAAATCTGCAAAGTTGAACCGCATTTGATTCGGCTTTTCGGATGCATGGCGGTAAAGCGGGCATTGCCGCCGAACGCATGTTAATTTTACAATTGCGGGCGGCAAATGTCAACCGTATAAGCCGTATATCGGCGTGTTTTCGGTGCGGCGGAGCATGTGATGCGGAGCGCTTGCAATCAGCTCTGCTAAGAATTTAAAAATGAATAGTATTACCGCACTCTCAAACGAAAAAGAACGCCCAAACAGTCTGCGTAAAATTTTAAATAATTTTTTAAAATTCTCCGTTTTTTTTCGCGATATTGAAAAAAATTAACGCAGGTAATACAGAAAACACTTTGAATTAAAAGTAATATGCGGCAAAAGATTGTGTCAAAAATAAATCAAAATAATGCAAAAAATTGTTTGCATGTTTGCGGAAGATTTGATATAATATTAATCGACCATAGAGTATGTGCGGAACAACGGCGCAATTCGGCGTTCGCAGCTCACTCGAATCGGTCATTGCTTCAAAGCTATTATCCGAAGCGGAACTCCGCAGAGGATATTAGACTTATAATTCTTTGGAAGGAGATTCACGCATGAAGAAATTCCTCGCAATGCTTATGGCAGTCATGATGGTACTCTCTCTGGTTACCGTTCCTGTCATGGCAGAGACCCCTGCAGCGAACGATCCGCGTTTTAGCACCGCGCCCAAGACCGGTACCGCTGCAGCACCCGCAGACGCTGCGAACCTCAATGAGGCTCTCAACGTTGCAGGCGGAACCCTCACCTTCACTTCTGAAGGCGACCATCCTTGGATCGTAGACGGCGATGCTGCAAAGAGCACCAACGTCAACGTCGCAAACTCCACCTCCACGGTTTCCACCACGGTTACCGCGGCAGCAGGTGACATCCTCCAGTTCGACTTTATGTCTTTCGGCGAAGGTTCGGGCAACTACGTTTGGGATGGTCTCCATCTCACCGTTGACGGCACCGAAGTCATGAAGTGGAGCCGCGTTGAAACCTGGACCACCTATGCAGTCGAACTCACCGCAGGTGAGCACACCGTTGCTTGGTCCTATCAGAAGGACGGCAGCGTTGATAAGGTAGGCGACTACGCAACCGTTGACAATGTATACGTCGGCGCACCCGTAACCCCCAACGCAATCAATGTTGAAGCAGTTTCCGTCCCCGCAGGCCGCAGGGCAACTGTTTCCTACACCGTTCTCCCCTCAGAAGCGTTCAACAAGAACGTTACCTTCAGCACCGCAAACACCGCGATCGCAACCGTTAACGAAAACGGCGTTGTTGTCGGCGTTGCGGAAGGCACCACCACCGTTACCGTAACCTCCGTTGCAGATCCCACCGTTTCCGGTTCCGCAACCGTTACCGTAACCGAGTCTCTGCCCACTGTAAACCTTGAAGGCTACATCGCATTCGATCCCGAAGGCACTTCCGGCATCTGGGGCGGTTTCGCTGATTATGATCCCAGCGTTATCGAAAACTTCGGCACAATGGGCTCCACCTTCGGCGGCGCATTCGCAGGCGGCAATGTATACGGCTTCATGTATGACAGCGACACCAACGACACCCGCTTCTACATCATGAACGCTGACACCCACCAGGTTGCATACCCCGGCACCAGCGCAGGCCGCACTGTTGTTGCTATGGCATACAACCATGCAGAAGGCGAAATGTACGCTATCGCAGCAAACGATGCAGACGGTCGTTCCATCTACACCGTAAACCTTGCAACCGGTACGCTTACCGAAGTTGCTGCTCTCAATGCAGGTGCTGACACCATCATGACCCTTGCAATCGACGGCAGCGGCAATGCATACGGTCTCAGCTACGAAGCAAACAATGCTGTTCTCTACTCCATCAACCTCACCAACGGCAATTGCACCGCGATCGGCGGAACAGGCCATGGTCTTGAGTACGTTCAGGCCACTGTTTGGGATCACAACACCAACCAGCTCTTCTGGGCACAGTACTCCAAGGTTGCAACCGACAAAGGTCAGCTCTTCGTTATCGATCCCGCAACCGGCGCAGCAACCCTTTGCGGCACCATCGGCACCGGCGCAGAAGTAACCGTTCTTTACACCAAGAACAACATGCCCGTTGCTCCCATCGAAGTTCCCGAATATAATGTAACCTTCGTTGACGGCCTCACCAACGAGACCATCCCCGGCGGCTACACCGTTGAAGCAGGCACCGTCCTTGACGAAGCCGACTTCCCCGCAGCTCCCGCACACGAGGGCTACGAGTTCACCGGTTGGGACTACAACGGCGCACCCGTTTACTCCGATATCACTGTAAAAGCAAGGTATCGTGATCCCAATGCAACCACCGCTACCATCAGCCTCACCGTAGGTGACGTATTCAGCGACGGTTCCGGTTACCAGATGCTCCTCGATGCAGATGCAACCGCATTCGGCAA
>ERZ779890.902-NODE-902-length-31886-cov-2.885772_pt1 | contig 31886 bp, 44 predicted proteins | sample MGYA00511553_ERZ779890 | MGnify/ENA primary metagenome ERZ779890 (study PRJEB29588, sample SAMEA2152064) | human gut metagenome | biome: human gut; feature: human-associated habitat; material: faeces | place: Denmark | collected 2008/2010 ... | reverse complement strand
TGTTTCTGCGGGTTTTACGAGCTTCTCGACGAGATGATAATTTATCAACAATATCGTTTCTCAACTCAACATCTGCTTCATATAAAACTTGCTTTTCTGTTGTCGCAGAAACACCGATATGCTTACTCCCCGCATCAACTCCGAGATTTATTTCTTGCGTTTGATTTTCGCAATCGAATAATAATTGAATTGTAAACGGTTCGTGTTTTGCTATCTTTGCTTTATTTTGTTTTAATAGTTTTCTTGCTTTTGCTTCTTTACAAGGCATTATCGGTTTACCTTGTTTATTTAATACATATACCATTGCTTTTATAGCCTCCTATATGTTAGAGTGGTTACTCCACGACAATGTTATTCAAAGGTTTTCGTATGCAACACTGTTCCTACCCATCAGAACTGTTTAATCACATACCGCAGAGCGTAAGACTGGAGAGTACATCCTACGGTGCCTATTTATTTTTTGATAACGTAGCTTAACGCTTAGTCTGATCAACTAGTGGACGAGCCCACGCCCCTTTAGGGGCTGGGTAGTTGACGGTCAAGATATCCTTTTTGCATATTGGTTGTCGGAGGCTAATTCAATGCCAAGCAACTCGTCGTAATGGGGAGTCTGGTTTGGAATATACCTTCCAAATTTAATTATTACGTTTTCAAATTGTTTGAGTTTTTCGACCTGCTCTTGGATTTCATTTTCGTTGTATCCCGTATACACAACAATATCAGCGTTGGTTTTTTCGCGAAATTCTTTTATCAACGAAAATAACTCGTCGAATTGATCAAGGGGCTCCAAACCCCCGAAAACTATGGCTTTGGAGATGTCGTTAGATAAAAATCTTTCAACTATCTTTTTGTCTGGAAGTACTATCTTGGGAGCGGTGGCGAGGGGATGATTTTGACACATCCCCGTGACGCCGCATTCCTTTTCGCATTTAAAAGAACATTTGCTTGTTGCGATAAACATCGCAGGTTTTTTATAATTGACGAAATCCTCGTCGGTTAAACCTTTTATAATCATTTTATTTTTTCCCATTCGCGAAGATTATATTCTTCTTTTCTTTCTTTAGAATAAGTTTTAATTGGAACAAAAACATTTCTACCTTAGATCTCTCTAATTTTATTCAATATCAAAGTATTTACATATGATGAAATTTCATCTTTTTTTTCGTCGGTCAAATTATTGTATTGCTGGAACAAAGGGTTTTTTATAAGTATGTCTAATTTAAAATATTTTTCAAAACAGTATCTGCACCATACTGCCTCTTCAAGAATTTTAAACGGTTTGTTGTAAAATCGCACATGATTATATGTGAAATCCACACAATAAAATTTACCTCGTTTATCGAAAGAAATACCTCTAATGCCAATGGTACTATCTATCCTTACACTAACAAATCTGGCGTTATCTCCACGTGTAATAAAACGAAGATTTTTTCTCGTATTATTTAAAGAATTCCCGTCGATATGATCTATCTCATACCCATTTTCAGGTTTCCCTAAAATTAATTGATGCAAGTATATCATCGTTCTTTTTGATTTAGAGCCAGAGATTACGTAAAATTTATTTCTTTTTTGCGAGATTCTCCATATCCTATTTTTACATAAACCATAATCGCTTAAATCGATGTATACGGTTACGATTTTTTGTTTGAATGGAATATTCACAGTTGCGTGATCATCATATAATGTCCAAATGTTTCTTAAATTTGTTTTGTTTCGATCACCGATTCCAGAACAAACACTGCAACGTTTTGGCGGAAATCTTTTTAACAATTTAACAGACACTGGCATTACAGCGCCGCAAATCATACATTGACCCAACCGATAACTATCTTTGTCTTTCGGTATTTTTTTTACATTTTCCCAGTCTTGAGGTTCGCAATAATCTCTTATTATTTTTCTAGTTCCAAATATTTGACCAACATAACTTATTTTCATAATATTTCTCCATTGATATTTTTTTATGGATTAGACTATACAATAAACCCTAATAAAGGTTTCCTCTTGGTAGTCTTTGGGGCAACTTGTTTTAAGCGCCTGCGGATTGCCCAATCAAATAAACTATTACCATCTCTGAGTGATTAGTTCAGCCCCACATTTAAGGTTGGTGTTATTTGCTCTAAGGGTTTCCCCGCATATTCGAGGTTTTTTATTTTAAATCGCATTAATACATTACTGTAAAATTGGGCAATTCGTTCCTTGGTTTACCCTACGATTCTGGTGTATTCTGTTTCTACTGGTTCGCCACAAACTGGGCAAACTTTGCCGAAAAATGCATGATTATGTTTGCATGCCTGTATCTTATTATTAAAAGCAAAATAAGTCACGCCTTTATCTGCAACATAATTAAACATATTCCACGCTTGTTCAAAGGTGCTGAATGGCGCTTCGCAATTGATGTGCAAAATACTGCCACCATTGCAAAAACTATCAAAAAGCGCCGCTATTCTAATTCTTTCCTGAATTGTTGTTTTTATGCCCAAAGGTATAAATTGATTGCCGTACAGGGGCAAATCATCTACTACTGTGTCGGGGAAAAATATTTTATCTTTTTTAAGAAGTTTGACAGCTGCGGTTTCCCCTGGGATTTGTTCGAGATTTATTTGATAATTTTTGTCTTTGGCGAATTCTTTTTTTAACGAATGAATCGTATCGAAGATTTTTTTACCAAATCTACTTGCGTCATCTGTATAATACGTATTTCCAAGTTCGTCTCTTCGCGTATAGCCGAATTTCTTCATTGTTTCATAAATACCGATTATCCCAATTGTATTATAAAGATGTTCGAAGTCGACCAAATTCAAGGTAAAGTTTTTTAAAAGCCCTTTTTCTACGTTTCTCTTGATAATATGTCTTACCGTGTCTAAAACCTTCATACATAAAACTGTATTTTCGGAGAGTTTTTTGATGTATTCGTCTTCCGTCTGAGATTCAAGGGCGATACGCGCAAGATTTATAGTGTTCACTTTAACCGAACCCACTTTTAAAGCGGTTCCGCCTATCGAATTAAAATACCCGATATCTTCTATGGAACTTTTAAGTCTGCAACAATTACTCAAACTTGTGACCGAGCTATCTACAAAAAGATTAGAATCGTTCCATTTCATATTATGTTTAATAGCCCACTTCGCAAAATCTTCATCGACGCATTTCCCATTCTGTCTCAAAATACTAATCGAAGAAACAGGGAATGTCATCATATTTTTGCTACGTATATCCGACATCGTTTCCATAAAGATTTTCTGGAATTTCATTATTTCTTCGATTTCATCAATCATAAAAGCACCATCGGGGAATTCGCTGCCGCCAAATAATGCCTCTAAATAAGGGTGGTCAAAAACACTCGTATTCGTAAATGCAGATTGGATGCCGCCTCTCAAAAAGGGTTGGTTGAGCGCATAAATCAATCTTTGTATATTTTGTTTTGCATATGCTTCGGGCGATTTTTCAAAATAACCATTTTTAACATCCCTATCCCAGAAATAATACATATAAGGGATAAGGTTGGGCATTCCAACCGCGCCCGAACTACGATTGCAAGCATAACTAACAAACTCTTTAACAAAATCAACAAACGTACCCAAATGTTTGGGCGGTTCGGCGTTAAAATTCTCTATAAAATAAAGACCTTTTTCTGCTAAATCTTTTAAATCGTATGCGAAGCAATAATGAACAAAACTTGTGGTGTTTGCGTCGTGTAAATAATTGCGACCAATCCATTCGTTTTCCAACCATTCGCAAGCCGTTTGATACCCGTATAATTTTTGTAAATCGCAAAATATCTTATTAAAAGACAAAAGTTTTTGATGCGGTTTAGACATCTCGTTTAAAAGAGTAACAATGTCTTTTTGACCGACATTTGCATTACCGTCGATACTTGCATCAGCAACTGTTTTTTCCGAAACAAAATTATCGATAAAATCAGTATAACTAAGTTGAGCCGTTGAGAACCCGTTTATTTTACAAAGCTCATCACCATAAGTATTTATAAGCCTATTTAATTGAGTTGTAAAATTTCGGTCTAATTTAATATTAATTTCCATACTGTTTAAACCTCATAAACTATTTATATATTTAACCGCATCTTCGAAGTAAAAAATAACATCTCCAACTTTCAAGACTGGAACTCTGGTGAACCCCATTTCTGTCATTTCGGCTGTATCGCTACAAACCTCGTATGCGATTTTTTTCGCTTTCATTTTCTTTTCGAGCACCGTGCACATCGGGCAACCAGTGCTATACAACGTAATTTTTGCCATAAATTAAAACCTCCCAGTTCCGCCGAACCCAGATTCGCCTCTCACGGTGTCGCTCAATTCTTCAACCTCCGTAAAAGTCACTTTCGGATACGGCATAATAATCATTTGTGCCACTCTTTCGCCAGGCTTTATCCCGCGAACGTATTCGCTATCGTTATGTAAAACTACTTTAATTTCGCCGCGATAATCAGAATCGATTACGCCGACCGAGTTGCATAATCTCAACCCGTTTTTACAAGCCAACCCGCTTCTCGCAAAAACCAACCCGACATAACCCTCTGGAATTTCCATCGAGATACCAGTGCCAATAGAACATTTCTGTCCGCCGTAGACGGTCATTTCGTGTTCTTCCGCACAATACAAATCGGCGCCCGCTGAAAACTCGGTGCCGAAAGTAGGAATTTTTGCGCGTTCATTTAATCGTTTAATTTTAATTTCCATTCAAAACTCCTTTAAAATGCGATATATTTATTCCGCTCCGTTTTTTTTAATTACGGAACGGGTTTTTTAAAAAATAAGTGTTTATTACAATAATTTTATTGTGTCTAAATTTTACAAAATTTTGTTCGGTATTAATAATCGAACTCTTCTTCGCAAAATCTTCTTTTTGAATATTTATGTTTGCTTTTAAGTGTTACGAGTTTAGGCGGGAACGGGAACACGGTTATGAGCGTAACTCCGCCAAAAATATAGACATCGTTGCCCATAACTCGTATACTGTCTCCGCGCCCCTGTTCGTGTGACGCGTTCAAAACGTTTTTAAGATATTTTTGTTTTTCTTTTTCGCCTTTAAAATCTTTTATGTCTTTGCCGCAATAATAAGCTTTTTCGGCAACCTTTTGCGCGTCGCTTGGGGAATAACCCGTGCGTTCCTTCATTCTCGTGTAAGCGTGATTTGTGACTTTAATTTCTTCCATAATTTACCTCTCTGTTTTGATGAGTTTATTATACCACAAAAGAAATCATTTGTCAACATTTTATACGTGATTTTGTAATAATTCTTTGAGCCAAGTTTGTTTTATTGAGACGCGGCTAATCGAGATCGCTTTTTTAATGGCGTTTATTTGCCCAACCAAAACGCAATACTTTTTTGAGCGCGTCAACTGGGTGTATAGAAGCTCTCGCGATAAAAGCGTGTAAGCCGACATATCTAACCCGACCACAACGTAAGGCGACTGACTTCCCTGGAAGCTGTGCGTCGTAACGACGTAACCGAGAAGCACGTCCTCCCAATACGCCTTCGGAATTACAACCTCGCCTTGCTGCTTAAAATCCACGACGATGTAATCTTCTTTTATATCCGTAACGAAGCCGAGATTACCGTTGTATATCGGTTCGACGGGGTTATCCTTATCGAACCCGAATCTCTCGTAAACCGCACGCGTAATCGTGTCGTAATGGTTTTTGCGGTTGATTACGCGGTCGCCGAGCTTTATTGTGTAATACTTATCTTTATCCGCTTCCAACGTTATCTTCGGCAGATTCGGGTCGGGATTGACAAATCTTTGCACGTCATTGTTGAGCGCGAAGCTCGACATCGCGCCGCGCAACTTCATCGGGACAACGCCGATTATATCATTCGACGAAACGCCGCTCTGTAAAAGCGTTCGGTATTCCGTGAGGAATTTCACGCGCGATAAATCCGCGTCTTTATAAGCCACGATTTTGAGATCTTTGAGTTCGCCCCTTATTTCACTGATTTCCGAATTACCGATTATTTGCTGTCCGTTCGAGACTTTAATTGATTCGGTTATAATCGCCGATTTCTGGGCTTGGCGGTGAATTTTGGTTAGGCGGTAACACGGCACGGCGTTTGTATCGAGGCAATCTTTGAGGAAGTTACCATTGGATAATGGTTCGAGCTGTGCCGAATCCCCCAGCATAATTACTTTGCTCCCGTTCGGTATCGCTTGGAGCAATCGGTATAACAACTCATTATCGTTCATCGATAATTCATCGACGATTACCACATCCTCGATTATCTGGTTTTTCTTGTCGTGCGAGAAACCGCCTTTTGGGCTGTAACCTAAAAGCCTGTGAATTGTCTTCCCTTCGATTTTGGTAACTTCTGACAAATTAGACGCGGCTCTTCCCGATAATGCCGTCTGGGCGATTATAAGCCCGTTCGCCTCGCAAAATCTTGCAATCGGTCCGACAGATGCCGTCTTACCACTGTTTCCAGTAATAAGAATTTTACCATTTCTACGCATCACCCACATAGAAGACGGAACAGTAAAACAATATTTTAAACCATCCGTTGGCTTGTAGGGAAGTATTTTGGTTTTATTGGGGTTGTCTCTATGGAACCCACCTATAGAGACCATATTTCTTTTAGTTATTGATATCTCATATTCTTTTGTTTTTCTAGTATATAACTTGCCACAGGTAAAATATTCATTGCCAACTCGATCTTTGCAATCTACAGTAGCTTTATATCCACAAGCAGAAAAGGCAAATTGCACGAAATCAGCATTTTCTTTTACATTGGTGGAAAATCGGCTTCTACCATTAGTAACACACCCATCCCAAAAAAGTATATTATCACATATTATTTGGAATTGATGTTGGGTGCATTGATACCATTCTTTTGTAAAGACTTTCGTCCTAATAGGTGCTGTAATATAAAAATCCGTATAACCTTCTGCTGCTGATTTTTTTTCTATGTAATTTATAGCAGCCTCGTTGAACAACTCTCTAAGTCTATCCTTTTTGCGTTCTTTTTTTATATGAAAACGGCATCTTCTACTATTCTCGTATCCATAGAACGATCCATCGCAAACGACCGCACACATAATTTTAATTTCAGAATCAGATAAATTAATTCCTTCCCCGTCGTATGCGAATGAGGTAAACATCTTCCCATCAAAACCATGTACTAAATTTTCGTGAATTTTTTTAAAATCCATCATCGTATGTTCTACTATATTTCCACGGCTATTTTGATATATTACTCTGTGCTCATCACTCAAGCACATATCAATACCATATTTTGTTTGTGTAAGCCACAAATTATCGCATGGTAACTTAATATACCCGTTTGGTTTAACTAAATTTGCAGTCCCATCCTTGTTGTATTGAAGAACGCTCTCACCTTCTGTATATTCACAAATAGGCTTCCATTTTTCTCCATTAAAAAATTCAGTGTCTCTGTCCACGCAGCCTGCACGGGCTGTGATTATTTCGACGTTATTAGTCAAAAATCCTCGAATCGCCGCCTTTTGTTCGTCGGTATATTCCCAACCGTTATCCGCCTCGCAATCTCTTATCGCGTCCTCGATTGTGTAACGACATTTTATGAGATTTTTCTTCGGCGCGTCGAGAAGCCTGAAAATTTCTTCGGCGATGTTTTCTTCGAGCTCGCGGTAATGTTTTAGCCCGATTCGCTTTTGTTCTTCGTCGTAATACAAAAACTCGGGTTCGTCCGATTCAACCCTCCCTGTCCACTCTTTGAGCCATTCGGCGAAAATTTCTTTCTTTATCGATGGGACGAATTCGACAACCCCGTGTAAAAGGTCGCGAAGATAAATCCACGAATTTCCCTCCGTCTCGGCTTGCTCGGTCAAAAAATGCGTAACGTAAGCGCGAACCCTGAATTTCGCGTCTTTCGCCATTCCGCCTTTGAGCGCGAGCGCGTCACACTTTTTGAAGCCGTAACCGTCGAGAGCCATCAACTCGTATGGGTTCTCTCGAAGTTTTACGATTATCGTGTCGGTCGAATGAAATTTTTCTTGGAGTTTGGTTACGGCGGCATCGGTTAACCCGAATTCTTCTCGAAGAATCGTAAAAGCGCCGATGTCGTTTTTAGCTTTATTATAAGTTTCTACTATTTTGCGTGCGGTTTGTTCGCCAATGCCTTTAACCGTCGAAATGTATAAAATGTCTCCGTCGTCAATCGCTTCGAACGGGTCGATTAGATTTTTATACAACAAGTCGATTTGGTGTTCGGTTAAAATGCTTTCGAGAAAAAGTTTTTGTTCGGCGAGCCTGGTTAGTCTAACCTTTTTATTCATCGTTAAAACATTGAAACTAATCCCATATGGGCTTCTGCTGTCTTTTACCATTTCAATTTCGAAATAATAATTCTCATCTTTTTCGAGCGGCGGCAGAATCCCTTTTATCGAAATGGTCGAAAACCAACCGTTCTGGCTGAAACCCGCGGGAAGATTTCCTTCGATAACTTTAGAAATATCTACTTGTAAAATACCAAATGTTCCTGGAACAAAATCCTGAAAAGATGTTTCTTTGGGGTAAAAGAGTTTTACTGGAACGCAATACCCCGTGATTTTATTTTTGTTTTCGTCTTTCTCCATTTAGTCTCACCCGTGATATTTTTCTAAGAATTTGTTGGAAACCGCTTTGAAGCTCAATTTGCCGTCGCGACTTCTGAACACGAGACCTTCTCTCATTCCACCGTCAATTTCAGACGCGTCATCTGCGTATTCAAGCAGCATTTCGCACGTTGTCGGTAAAACAAAATCTTCACATATTATCGGCACACATTCGAGCTTGTTTTCCGTTTGCAATTCTTTGTTTATTTGGTCAACAAAATCGTGCATTTCAATCGGGTTAAGTCTAATCGGCTCCAGCCCCTTCGTTTTGAAAATGATATTGAATATCGCGAGCCTATGTTCGTTGCAATATTTTCTTTTCTGTATTGTTCCGCCGTATGTTTCGCCCTGAATTGTTATAAACTCATATTCGGGGTGTTTATCCAAAATGTGATTTAAAACCGCGTTGATATCGTATTTTTCAAACATTTCGACATAAACATTCCCGTCGGTGTCTTTATAATAATTCTTCTCGTTTGCTTGCGGCGTGTCAAACACGATATTTCGAGAACATATGATCGCGTGTCTTTTCCTTTTCTTCGCCTGAAGCATCGTAAAAGTCGTTGAAGTCCCGTCGATTTTTTCTGTCGAAATCCAGTGCGTCTCGTTGAGCGGTTCTCTGAAAAGTTGAGGTAGGTTTTGGCATCTGTCTTCGTCCGTCTTCTTTACCCAACACGGCCAATTGGTTTTTTTCTTCTTTTGAACCCCTCTTATTTGCTTCTCGAATAACTTTCTACGAAGTTCGCAAATGAATTTGAAGCGCGATAAGAATTTATGTCTCTTCTTCCAAATGTCCATTCTTTTCGCAACCTTCGTCGCAATTAGTTCTTTGCTGCTCGCCTTACGCGTGTTATCCTCTGCTTCGTAATAAGTAACGCCGAGTTCTTTTGTTAAAAAATCTCCTTCTTTAACGTCTTTTAAACCGAGTTCGTCGGGGCGCATTAAAAGCCCCTGCGACAAAACAGTATTTTTAATATAGTGCTGCGTTTTAACTTTGTATTTGTATTTTGCCATAAAGTCAAACGCGGGGTTAGTCATCGGCAATAATGAATCGATTTCGAAATAAATCGCCAAATCGCCAACTTTGTAATCGCCCTTTTTAACCATTACGTGCCAGCCGTTTATATGCGCTAATTCGACTTTATCCGCGCCTTCTATCGGCGTGATGTCGGTAACTCTTACGGCGTAACATAATTCTCTTTCGTTTTGATTATTTAACATTTTAAGCGCCCTCCTTGTCACATTCACTGAATGTTTTGAGTAAATGTTTGATATGTTCGTTAAATGAATTATATTTCTTTTGATTATTCCAGATAATCATATGGTTATTGATGAGCCACGCGATAAAAAGGTCATTGTAGATATTTTCTCTATTTTCATAACCCGACTCTTCTGCGCGTGAAACCATATATAGATAAGCACTCACATTTTCGTGGTTGTAATAATGAGCGTTTTCTCCAAACTTTCCTTTCTTATCATAAAAGGTTTTTGTGTACGGTTTCCCGATATCATGGTATTTTGCCACCTCGAGAAGAACCTCGCGGTCGCCTTGTCCGATATCAGGTTTTAAAGCAACTGCCTGTTCAACCCTTGTGATATGGTCTCTAATCGTGTCGTTTTTGTGATACTTCGGGCAATCGTGCATTACATCGAGGTTAACTTTTAGCGGAGCGTCACCAAATTGTTTTATGATAAAAATCATATCCCAACCCTCATCAAACCACGGCACCTCGAATTGCTCCAACTGTCGCATAATTACGCTCTCTGAAACGTGTCTTTCCCTTTTCGTGTCATTCTCGATACATTTGTCGAGAGGCGTGACAATACAATGACAGACCTTATAAACATCTTTGGGTAATTGCCCCAACAACGCTTTACGACGCTTCGAGCTGAGGTTGGTCGCGTCATAAGCAACATTTTTACCTTCCTTTAACGCCTTCAACGTTCTTATGCGCATTTGCTCGAATATAAAGGCGGGATTATCTTGAATTCTTTCGTCGCCGTAAAATTCTTTCCGAAGCGCGTCGCTCGATAAGATGATTGTGTTTCCCTCTTCGATGATATCACTTATCCAATACGATTTTCCGCTTCCAGATAAACCCATTACCAAAATGAAATTTCCCATAATTACCTCCTATGTATGGTTATTATAACACAAAAAAGAAGCCGTGTCAAGCGGAATAACACGGTTTCTGGAAATATTTTGGAGCTGAATGTCGGATTCGGACCGACAACCTATTGAGTACAAATCAATTGCGCTACCGTTGCGCCAATCCAGCTTATCAGGCTACGGGGTTTATATCGAGGTTTGTAGCTCGCTCCACTCTTCGTGCACTAAGAGCCCCCTCTCTATCCGCCTTTTTTCGGACTGTACATAACATCTATATAATGTCTGCCGCAGGGTATTGGTCGAAGTGGTGAATTCTGCCATCACGGCCTCTAGTTCCCAAAACTAGCGCTCTGCTTCTGAGCTACACCTCGATAAAACACGAGTTTTATTCACCGAAAAACTCGTAAAAATGTAGCAATCTTACGCCTAACCGAAATAATTGCCTTGATGGGTGCCGACTTGTGCGCACGATCCCAAACTCCGCCTTCTCTTCTTTCTTCCCCGCCATATGAAGGTATATGCGGCATAATGGCTACCGAGGAGGGACTTGAACCCCCATAACTTTCGTCGTCAGAATCAAAATCTGATGCGTCTACCAATTTCGCCACTCGGCAATATAGCGTTTGAGTTTGCACCTCGCTTACGAATAAACGCCAATCCGACAGATACTTGATGGCTTTCGCCATACTTGATTGTGATAAATACTGGCGATTCCTACGAGATTTGAACTCGTGATCTCTTGCGTGACAGGCAAGCGCGTTAAACCACTACGCTAAGGAACCAAGATTGTGCGTCAGCTAAGCATCGAACTTAGAGCCCATAACTTTTACAAGTTTGTGTGTTATTCCCTTTTACACCAATGACGCATTTTGGCACGCCCTGAGAGTATCGAAATCCCGCTAAAGGTTTTGGAGACCTCTGTTCTGCCAGTAAACTAAGGGCGCAAATGGTGGGAAAGCAGCGAGTCGAACGCTGAATGGCAGTGCCACAAACTGCTGTGTTACCGTTACACTACATTCCCCATGCATCCTCGTCTTTCCGAGGTGTCATTCGCGAAACCGATTTTAGCAAGCAGTTCGGTGTCTGCGCGGTTCTGGTGCGTCCAACCTGCCAACGACGAATAATTCATTTTCTCCTAAATGAGGCTGATGTCTGACGCATCACTTGGGGCTGAATTACTAATCACCCGTTATCCAATAACATACCCGTTGCCGAATCGAACGGCCCAATGACACCAGTACGGGCGTATAACAACGCTATCTTCGTGCGCTTTGAAGAAACTCTTTCGAGACAACCATTCGCGTTGTTTGGTTTCCGCGTTTGACGATTGAATAAATTCTTTCGCCGCAGTCCTATCTCTCGACGGGACGTTTTATGCTTACATTATAATATATTTACTGTTTTTTGTCAAGCGTTTTACACCGTTTTTTGAAAATTTCTTTCGATAAAATTACAATTTTATTACACGGCTTACTTTCCGCTGAAAATCCGTAAAATTCTCAAACAAACTTGCTGGAAGCTTTCGCCTGTCTTTTTCATCCAAATAGCGGCTCCGAGCAGCACCCCCGTGGGTATGGTTAAATCTATCATCATCAAGTTTTTTAGAAGTTCCATTTGCTTGCCTCTTCCGTTTTGATGAGCTTATTATACCACAATAATGGAGCCTTGTCAACTATTTTTACACGATTTTTGAAATTAGCCGTTAATTATTTTTCTAACGGGACGGCACTTCGCCGTCTCATAAAACGAGCAATGATCGCCGTCGTATCTCAACAAATACGCTACGCCCGTATCGCCACTGTCAGGTCCCGAACGCGCCTTATCTATGAAAAGCACTCTCCAAACCTTGCTCGGGTCGGCGTCATATGGTTCTTCTATCCAGTCGCCTTGCTCATTTTTCTTCGAACGGAACGGGCGACAGTAAATGTCCGAGCCGTTAATTAACTCTAAATCTCCCCCAAGTTTTCTGAGCAAAATCAGGTTAGAACACACTTCTTTTATGCCTTTCGATGTTCCGAGACAACTCGAATCAAGCCATAACCGTTTTAAGTCGTTGTTTGTCAGCTGAACGGTCGCGATGCCGATAACCCCATACTTCTTCGTTAGTCCTTCAAGTTCGCTGATGTTATTCTTCATAACTTGCCACAACGCGCCGTTTATGTCGGCGCTATCATCAAGTTTAAATGTATCAACGATGAAAACATCAAACCCCGAACGGAGAACCGAGTTTTTTATAATTTGTGAACTCAACTTCGAGTTTGCCGATGATAAACCAACGACGCGCAATTTATCTGCAAATTTCTCTTTCCATTGCTTTTCGGCTTCGACAATTATCTTTTTCTCTTCGTCGGTATAGACACCCGATTCGAGCTTTTTCTTCGGGAGTTTCTGATAACCCATATAACGGGAAATAAACCAACTGAAAATCATAAGGTAAAGTTTGTTCTTCATAATCTCGTTTTCGAGCACGAGGACCTTCTTCCCTTGCGAAATAAGTGCCATAATCACGCCGACCATATAAGTCGTTTTACCAACGCCGCTGAACCCGCCAAAAAGGCTCAATGTCCCAGGCGCGAGACCGAGTATGTTACTGCTCAAAAATGGCGCGACGCTGATTTTGTCGCCGTTGATGTCTTCGCCCGCGTCCGCGAACGAGACGCCGCTGTCGACGTTGTTTTGCAAATCCGAAATAAACTTCTCGCCGAAATCGACGTATTCGTCGTAAATGATTTGGTTATTATTTACCTTGCTCAATCCGCTGATTTTCGCGTCATACCAATCAAGAACTTCCGTCGAAGTGAAATTCTTAAACAATTTAAACGGGGAAATGCGCTTCCCGTTATCGAGCGTTACTTCATCGAAAAGGTTAAAGCCACTTTTATAAAGTTTAATTAAAATGTTGCTCTTCGTCAAATCATCGAGAATTGCGTCGGCGTTTTCAGCGTTCACGACATCGAGAAGGTGTTGAATTGTCTTATACCCACCAAGCGCAGAAATCCTGTCTTTGATTTCCTGCGAACACTTCGACATAATCGTCACTTCATCGAGGTAATTATATCCCAAATCACGAAGCGACTTTCCTACACAAAAAAGGAATCGCCCGTCTTTCGTTAGAAAATCTTCGGGTTTATAATTGATATCGTTGTAATTCGTCAAATCCTGTAAAAAGATTGAGACGGCGTTTCCTTCGACCGTAACACGATCTTCGAGAAGCCTTTCGTCTATTTTGTCACATACTCCCGCAATAAAAGCCTCTTTGTTAACCATCCACTTCATCCTCCAATTCATCTAACGAACGTCTCTTTTTAAGTTGATTTGTGTTGGGTTTGACGTCGTAAAAATTCAAGTCAATCCCTGTTTTCTGCACGGTCGGCGCGACTTGTTTTGCCTTCCAACCGCGTTCGAGTATTTCCCGCTTTATTATCGCGCTTAAATACCTAAACGCGAAGTAAACCTGCGAAAACGGTCCATCTCGCTCGATTTTCTTTTCAACCGTCTTTTTGAGTTTTTCACGGTTCTCTTTCACGAATTGATAAATCGTCTCGACATCAATCGCTCCAAGATTTTCTTTAAGCTCCTTCCTGACCACGTTATAAGGCGGCTCCCCATAACCCGAGCAGTATTGATAACACTCCGCAATCGTTTCGAGAACTTCCTTTGCGCGGTCTTTGCGGGCTTTGTCGGCGTTAAATTCCTCTTCCGAGCAGAAATATTTATTCACGCCGCCGACCACGACTTTATATGCAGTTAAGCGGTCGATTGATTTGCCGCAAATTTGACATTTTACTTGCATTCCAACTTCTCCATAATGATTTGCTTAGGAAGAAAATTCCAGCAATAATACGCGCTACTGAATGTGATTTTGTTTTGAACTTCGCCGTTATTCAGGAATTTTATCCGTTTATCGAACATAAGCAGTTGCAAATCCTTTTCCATAAACAACTGTTTGGGCGCAGAATCATTCAGCCACGTGAGCGCCATCAATAATGCAAACGGCTTTCCAAAGCTCAATGCTCGCTCGAAAATATGTCTTTTACCACTAAACGGTCCATTGCTGATTATGCAGTCCCAATGCTCGCTCGGCTCAAAGGTATAGAAATCGAGACCTTTGGAAATATGCGACGCAATTACTTTATTCCCGTTCGCTCGTATGAGTTTGACGTATTCGCTCTCTTCCGTGTCGAACGGGCACCAAACCACCCAATCTTTGGGTATATATTTAAGAATCGGACGAACTCCGTATGCAGGAGTGTAACATTCGTCATTTGCTCCCGCGCTATACAAAACCTTCTGACTGTCTATCATCATCTTCCTCCGATTTACGAACCCATTATACCACAACAAAACACGTTTGTCAAGCGTTTGGGCGAGAAAAAGCGCAGAAATTTTACTTTCCACGCTTCTCTATATCTAAACCAAAAAATGGCAGTTTAGCTTATTCGCCTATCCCGAGCAATTCTTCGAGTTGGTCATAAACCCTCGCCGAGTAATTCTCGTTTAACATTCCCGCGCCGTCTTCGCTGTTTTCGACTAACAACTTTTTAATCGCTTTCTGCGTATCGGTCGTCAGTTCTTTCGCCTTTCTCTTCGCGTTGAAAACTTCCTTTATTTTTGCGCATCTTGCCGCGCCGTTCGGGTCTTTTTCGTCAACGGGTTTCGCGGACTTTGCAGCGGGTTTTTCTTCGCCAGGAAGCAAATCGTCTTCCGCGTGACTCGGAAATACAGCCGTCTTTTTCGGAGCGGGCTTGCTCGGGTCGCCCTGCGACTTGTTCAAGCCGTCGCTTTCCGAAATATCGAACATCGCCTGATAAAGATAACGACGTTGATAAGTTTCGACCGCGCCGATGCACTGAACTTCGTGGCAACCTTTGAGGTCTGCCGTTCCGAACGGAGATTCGATTGTATATCTGTCCTCGGGCTTTTCGCAGTCGATTGCTGTGAGAGACGCCTTTTCTCTCGTAAATGTCGGAATTGCCGTTATTTTATACTTCAACATAAGCTCATTGAGCGCGGGACAAAAATCGTCGAGTTCCATGTAATCATAATTCGCGAACTTATTTCTACCGCTCATTTTGAGATCTTTATGTTTCAATTCAACTCTTATTGCCTGAATTTTCTCAAAAATATTCATATCTACCTCCGATTATATTTCGAAAATATCGTCATCATCGCTTACTACGCCGACCGCTTGTTTTACCTCTTCGGGTATGTCATGCGACGGGCTTTCGGTCTGTCTATCGTCGTATTCGGCGTTTTCGGGGTTACCTTTTTCGCCACACTTTATAAGTCTGATTTCGGTGATTCTGTCGCCGTAAACTTTGGTCGAGTCATATTTGCCCTTTCCGTCCGCGCCTTTATCGGCTTTCGCGTGTTCGGCTCTGATTTCTTCGAGCGTTCTGAAACCGCACTCAATGTCGAACTGTTCATCGGGAGACAAATCGTCTTCCTCGATTTCTCTTTTCTCCGCACCGTTAATGTATGCGCAATTCAAATTCCACAACTTGTAATCTGAGGTCACGGTCGGATCTTCTGTTTCAAACCTGTTAGAAACCGACTTTTCGAGATTTTCGGGAATAACGATTTCAATCGGTGCGAGATATTTACCGTTGAATTCTTCGGTCTTAAATTCTCTTGCGAAATAATTCGTATAACCTTTAAGCACCTTTTTATCGTCTTTGCCGACCGCAATCGGGTTCTTCCCTTTGAAAATAAACGGAACTTTGAGTGCGATAACCTGAACGGGGTCTTCGTCGTGGCAGTATTCAATGCGGTTGGGTACGAACTTCTTGTAAATCGCATCTTTCTGCGCCGAATATTCAAAAGTCCATTCGCCGCTTACCTTCATAAGTCTGCCTTTGAGGAACTTGTCGTAATTCGCCAAAATTCTTTCGAAGTAATTGATAAAATCGATGTCAAAAATGAAGCGCTTTACGCAACTCTTATATTTTTTACTCAATTCTTCGTAATCTTCATCGGAATGGATATCGTATTTATCCGCGTCATAAGTCGAGAGATTTCCCTCGTCATACGCTTTGAGAACGTTTGCGACTTTATAAGGCGATCTGTCGAGAAAACTCGTCATAAATTTGCCTTTTTCGGGGTATTCTTTTCTTTCGGGATACTCAATCCAACCTTCGTTCCTGTCATAAGTCTTGTTGTCGTCTGAGGGCGTTCCATCTTCGTTCGCCCTGTAAAGCGCAGAAATCTCCATATTCGTTATCGAGCCCGTGTTAGTGCGGAAGTTGAAACGAAGAACTTTCTTCGCCCAGCCCGAATCGAATCTGCGATATTCGACTGCTTTAAACTTTTCTGTTTCTTTGATGGGATGAATTGTTCCCACCGCGTCAAAATAAACTGCCATTTAAAATTTACTCCTTGTATTTACTTTTACTCTGATTTTAACACACTTATCGCCGCGTGTCAAGCGTTTTCTACCGATTTCTCGGAATTTTCTTCTTTGATTTCCGTTTTAATTTCTTCGGGTTTCTCTTCCGTTTCTTTCGGCGCCAAAATTGAGTCGCCGTATTCTACGAACTCGCCCGCTTCGTTCCGATACAAAAGGTCGAAAAGCGGCGACCATAACCACAACTTGTCGGGGTCTTCCGCGAGGCAAACGTAACCCTTCTTCGCGTTCTCGTCCGTCGTATGCAAAACTGCGTCCTTGTTCGCCTCGATGAAATCTTTATATTTCTGAGACAACCTCGGATAAGTCGGACGTTTGGTAATTACGTCATAATTGAGTTTTACCTCCGTTCCTTCAGGAAGCGGCTCTTCGAGCTCGATGTTGATAAACGGGTTAAGCGCGAGGTCGTTCATCGATTGAACGTCTAAATTTCCCGCGCGAAACTTTACGGCGAAGTCGAATGCTTCGAGCTCCGCCTTTGTGTAATTTGTTTTGTGTTTGCGGTTAAATTCCCGCACTAATTGCCTATTCCAGCCCATTATTTATTCTCCTCGTCGTGGAACTTTGGATTGTCGCGTTCATACGGAAGTCGCGTCGTCCACAACACATCAACCAACTTTTTAAATCTGTCGCCGAACATAATTTGGTCGTAAACATCGATTTTATTTTCTTTTTGACGAATAATGTGATAATCGGCGAACGCGCTCCAATCAAGCTGCGAGTGATCGTCTGTTACGTCAATCGTCGCTTTTTCGTCATCGTAACAACCGCACCACGGCGTGAGCAAAACTCTCCCGTCCTCGGTTTTCGATATGATGAGTTCGTGCTCGGCTTTCGACCAATAACGCCACATAAACTTCTTGCGAAGTTCTTCGGCGAATTCGGCTCGCGTCGCACATTTCTTTTTGAGCTTTTTGATGTCATCTTCGCGATAATGTAAAACGTCCCAATCGGAAATTACTTGTCTGTTATGATCGAATTCCTTACACATCACTTTTGGTAAATTAGCCATTTTGTTTCCTCCTATTATTATATTGTTATATCCCACCATTGGGGAGCTGTTCTATCTGTTTTGTTTTTGGTTATATATTCGCGAATTTTTTCGTAATCACTTAAATCGATGTTGTTTTCGATACTAACATCACACAACAATGACATGTAAACTCTTATCAAAAAATACACGGGGTTGTCTATCTGATGAAATTCGTCTGTCGCAAAATCCTTCATCGTCATAAGCAATGTGGGTTTATCCACAAACATTTCGACCGCCGCCGTTAAGTGATGTAACACACTTTCGTCTGTAATTTCAGGGCACATTATACGTGATTTAAGATACTCGCGCAAGGCGGATTCTCGGTCGTAACAATCGTCTTTTGTTATAAACCATAATTTACAAATCATTAGAATGTCTGTATTTTTTGTTCTCATAATCTGCTCCTTATTCGCACATCGCGTCTCTAACTTCAGCGATCCAGTCTAAATCTTCGGGGTCGAGATCAAGCCCGAGATAAGCCGCTTTTAAAATGTCGTTACAAAAATCGTAACTTTCCTCTTGCTCTATCTCGAACGTCGATTTAAAACGATATTTGGTCGAGATTTCGTTGAGTTTTTCCATACCTTTCGCGTTAAGTCTTTTCATAACTACCTCCAATTGTGGCTTCATTATAACACAAAACTTCGTCCTTGTCAAGCGTTTGAACGAAGTTTTTGAAATTTTTTATTTTTGCTGTGTAATAAAACTGGTCTTTTATTCACTAATTAGTGGTCTCTCGTATTTTACCAACTCTTCCAAAATCAAATCTCTCGGCAAAATCCCTCTGCAAAAATACGCGCTTGCAAAATGATTACCTTCTGCCGTCGTTTGCATATTCCCGTTAGTGTGAAAACCGATACGTTTGTCAAAGGCGAGAAGTTGAATTCCTTTCTTAAAAACCTTATATCTCGACTGCCCTTGTAAACTATTCATCGGCAAAAGAATTGCAAACGGTTTTCCGAGTTCGTCCAGCCGTTTGAGCACTTTGTCTTTTTTGGAAAACGGCGGATTCGTAATTATACAATCGTAATGTTCTTCGGGCTCGTATTCGAAGAAATCTTGTCCTTCTTTTATCGAACTGCGAATTACGTTATAGCCATTTTCTTTAAATATATTGTAATAAGCCGACCACTCCTCGTCGCATGGGCACCAAATCGTCCAGTCTTTCGGGACATACTTTAAAAGTGGCTCACACGCATAGAAAGGTGTCATGCATTCGTCACTTTCAGGTCCTCTGCCAGCGGTTAAATATCCAACATTCATTCCCATTATTCTACCTCCAAAATCATCGCCTGTAATTCTTCGATTCTCTTCTCGTGAGCGGCGATTGCTCGTTCTTGTTTTAAGCCTTTCATCTCTTTTTTAATGCGCTTTATCTCGTCCTTCAAATCCGCGTTCCACTTTTTCTTAATCAGGGTGTAGATCACCGCGACCGAATCGCTTTCGTCATCCGTCAAATCGCCCATTTTCAACCCGTAATGGGCGCAAACTGCTTTTTTGATGTCGGTTTTCGTCGGTTTTGGCGTTTCCTCGGTTTTGAAAAGCGCTTTTACCGAGACCGCGTGAACGCCCACTTCGTCGTAAAAATCAACTCCGTCCACCTTCGCAACCGCTATGTCGAGAGCTGCGTGCGCCTTTGCGAGCGTTTGGAGCGTCGCGATGGTCGTAAATCGACCTGCCTGCGCGGGCATCGCCTCTTTGACAATCATCAGCAAATTGCCGTATTTCTCGACTGCCGAGGTCAGGTATTCTTTAAGCTTCGTATAAAGCGTCGCGACGGGCGTTTCGTCGGTGTGCGAGACTTCGATTTTGTCGGTTCGGACAATTAATTTTTGAGAAATGTCGTAAATCGAGACGCCTGTTTTGTAAAGCGCGAGGTCGAAGCTAATTATATAATCGATTTCCGATAACGGTTTTTGGAACTTATACATCTTCAATCTCCGCTATCAACAACGTCGCGGTTACCGTCTGATTACTCGGTTGCTTCTCGATTTTTATAAACGGCGCGACTTCCGCTAAAACCGCGTCACGCAGACAAAACTCGGTTTTATCTAACGGGAGCGGACCGATATACGCGACCTTTTTGATTTCTTTAAGTTTAACGTTTTGTGTCTTGATTACAACAGGCGTCATCGGGTCGTGGGCGATTTGTTTTTTAAGAAGCTCGTTTTCTTGCTCTAAACTTTTAATCTGTAAATCGTTAATTTTCAAATCGCCGATAAAATTGTCTCTTTGCTCAACAACAATATCGTAGTCACTCTTCGGCACGCCGCCAAAAAGACCTAAAAACCATCTTTTGAATTTACTCGGTTGTTTCATTCTTCTCTCCTTTGGAGCTTAATTCCAAGATCTTGTTACATAATTCTGAAATAAGGTTATCGCCTGTCAAAGTGCCTGCACATTCATCTCTTCCTCTGAATAAATATTTAGGGAATGAATTTGTTTCATCAAACTCGATAGAATAATTGGGCAAAAATATTTTTACAGAATCTTCACTATGAAATGGAATCCTATCTTTAATGCCTGATGTATCACCTAGAAGTATTTTATGAAGCCCATAAAGCTTAATGACATTAATTGGATGAGTTAGTTCTTTGCAATCTAAAGCTTTACTCTTACCGTCACCTACAACTGTTTTTATATTTCCATCGGGATAATCTATTACCACTATTTCATGATCCATTGGTACTCTATCACACCTTTCCCAATTTTCTACACTATTATGTCTTAAAATTACATGTACTGGCCAGTTCATAAAAGCTCTTGGACTTAAAAATCTTCTAAAATCTGCTTGTACTTCTTCGTCTGTGTAATATAATTTTTCTTCGCTCATTCTTCATCCTCCCCGCTCAATATTGCTAACGCTCTTTCTATACCCAGCATTGCCTTAGCGTTTGCTTCCTGCCCTTTCTTTATCTCTTCTTCGGTTAAAACTGTTCTTGTCAGCCGCTTTTTCGCCGCCTCGTAACAACTCTTGAATTGATTCGGGCTTTTGCACTCACAAATGCCTTTGTGCCAGCGGCTGTAATAACAACAATCCAAATTTTCCATTATTTCTTTATGGGTTGGTTCTATTCTTTCCATAATAATTACCTCCGATTACGCGTTTATTATAACATAATCGAAGGCGAATGTCAAGCGTTTTCGTCGCTTATTTTAAAAAGTTCTATCGTGATTTTCAACCCGTCGTTCTTCTCATTCGTCCGCTCGAAAAGCTCCGCCAACTCCTTCGCTTTTGCTTCGGTCAATTTAAGGAAAATTTGCTCGATATTCATTATGTCTAACTCTCCGTCTTCCACGGGGTAAAAAGTGATGCAGTAACCTTTTCGCGGGAATTTCTTTTCGAGTTGCTCACGGCTTAATTCAGAAATTGTGCCTAATCTCATTCTGAATCCTCCTCGTTCGCGAAAATCTCAATTGCTCTTACTTCGCTCAGTCTTCTAAACTCGACCATTTCTCCCCCTTCCTCTTCGCCATTCCAATCGACAAATTTCAGCCCGAGCAGAAAATCTCCACCTATGTCGATAACGCTCGAAATTTGGACGTAATCGGCGTTGGCGTCTTCGGGGTCGTCTTTGTACCAAAAACGGAAAACATCGTTCTCGTCTACGCAAGCACGGAACCACTCTAAAAATGAGCCGCTAAAATTTTTGTATCTTTTGTAAAAGTCTTTATTCGTGATTTTCATTTCAATAAGTCCTCACAATTCTTTCTTCGCCGCGTTCGTGATTATAATCGTAGTCTTCTTGTTTATAGTATTCGTCCCAGCCGTCTATTTCATCGATGTCGTCTGTTTCATCGAGGTCTTTTTTAATTTTTTCAGCAAGTTCATCGACAACTTCATCAAACAATTCTTCTTTGCCAAGTAAATAAGCCATCAATTTTGCATTGAATTCTTTATCTTTCATTTTGGTTCTCCTTTAAATCATTAATCGTAAACAATTCTTCCGCGTTGATTTCAAACGCGACCGTGCCGCCATTTATCTCCTCTTCGGCGATTTCGAATTTAGCCGTGTCGCCATACGATAATGATTTTTTACGATTTCTCTGCTGCAATAATCGCTGCTCCAATAAAAAAGTATCGTCGTAACTTTTATTTCGACTGCTGGGATATATTATGCCAAACTTTATCATATTTTCTCCTTAAATCTCGAAATCGTCGTCGTCAATCGCTTCATCGATCGCTTGCAACGCTGTGAATTTCTTCATCTGAATAAAATGTTTATCAATTCCCTTCCATTCCATCTTTGGCTTAAAATTCTTATCGTTCGGCGTCCAAAGCGAGTAATAACAACACAGATTTTTCCCTTTTTCAGTTATATTCGGATTGTTGTCGCAGAACTCGCACCAATAACACAGTGGGCTCGGTTTCGGTTTCCACTCCCGCTCTTCGATTAATCCGATGAGTTTTTGGATTTTCGCCTCTCCCCTCGCCTCAAATCCGCTTGTGCCAGCGGGCTGCAAAACGTCGATTACAGGCAGCGAGTAAAAACAATCGATTGTTATATCTTCGCCGTATTTCTGCCGTAAAGCCTTGCAGTAGAACACGAATTGCAGCGGTGTCGTGGTTTCTTGCTTCGTGAATTCATGGTCTTTCGTTTTGATATCCCAAATCACGAAGTGGTTCGGTTCATCCCGATACCGCATTACCAAATCGATAAACCCATTGAACACGTATTTATCGGCGTAACAGAACTCGAACGGAACTTCCGCGCCGACGATCTCTAATTCGGGGTGGTCTTCCATATATTGTGGGAAGCGATAAAACCCTTCGACAATAAACTGCTTTGCCTTTTCAGCATAAGATAACCCACTCTTCGTATCGTGGCTATTCCATTCTTCGGGGAAACGTTTCGCGATTTCGTCGATTGCGATAATCTGCTCTTTATCTTTACTTCCGACGCTCGTTTTATTCGTTTTGGTAAAGATTTCTTCGAGTTCGTCGTAATCAATCGGTTCGCCGTTTTTTATACAATTCGCCTCTTTCTCTAATATATAGTGGCAAAGAGAGCCATAAAGCACGGCAGGGCTATCGACCCATATATAATTACCGCATGAATATTTGAGGTAATAATGAAACGGACAGCCGTCGTATGTTGAGAGCTTTGAGAAACTCATTTTTTCTTTCTTTTTTTGTGCCATTATTCTATCTCCTTTGGCGGAAGTTCTTTAATTTGATACCACTTAAACCACTGCTCGAACTCGTTTGGGATTTTCTCCCACTGCTTTGTTTCGGGGTTTAACCGACTTCTCGGCTTGCTTTCGGTGTAATAAGTGATAATCATACCTTTTGCGAGCGGTTGCTCGGCGAAGGTCCTTTTGTAACATTTAATCGTTTCAGTTTTGCCCGTATAAAGGTTATAAACCGTGATTTTTGGCGAAAACTTTGTGTCAGCCGAGCAGACGTACCCGTTATATTTATCTCTCGCGTCTGTGCTCTTAAAGCTTAAATATCCCAAATATTCCAACTCGGAAGCCAACCGCTCGGAAAGTGTGAACTCCTTCGGCTTGACGTTCTCGCAAAGGTAAGAAACGAGCGCGTCGGAATCGGTTACGCGATACTGCTTTTCGGTCTCGGTTGCGAATTGGAGAACCGTCTCGCGAGGAAGGGCGCAGGTCTCTTTTTTGAGAAGTTTTTTGCCCGAATAAGTGTTGTAAATATCGACGATTGATAAGAGCATCTGTGGTGTTCCAAAACAATCGAAGTAGCCAAGCTTTATCAAAATATCTAATTGACGTGAATCACCTGGGAAGTCTTTAAGCAGTTCGAGGAAATTGTCGTATTTCTTCGTCTGTGAAAGTTCGTAAAGCGTGTCGGAAACCGAGGCGTTCATGTATTTTATAGATTCCATTCCTTTGTAAATAGTATTGGTCGATTTATCCATATTGTAACCCGACTTCGAGTGACCGAACGAAATATCGTGAATCTGAATATTAAAGAAAGGTAACTCCGCGATTAAATTCGCTGTTCTATCCATATCTCCTGAATACATCATAAGTGTTACGGTAAAATATTCGAGCGGATAATGAGATTTAAGATAAGCTCCATACATTGAATCTAAGGCGACTGAAAGCGAATGCGATGCGTTAAAGGAATAATGAGCAGCATCTTCGATTACTTGCCAAGTCTCCGCAAACCCTTCTTTGGTCCCTATTTTCTTTTCCCAAGAAGTAAGAAGTTTTTCTTTTAACGCATTTAATTCTTCCTCTTTAAATTTCTTCTTCGCTATTTTCTTAATTATGTCATAAGTTCCCTTTTCTTCGATCCCCAACCAAACCAAATATTTCATAATTGATTCTTGGTACATCAAATAATGGAATGAGTCTTGCAATATATCATCGAGTTCTTTAACGCCCGTCGTATAAGGTTTGCGTTCGATAAAGTTATTGAGAAGCGAAGCAAACCCAGGGCGAATTGCGGCGACATATGCGGACATTTCGGCAAGATTTTGCGGCTTATATTTCTTTAAAATTTGTTTATCGTAATCCGAATCTGCTTGGTTTATGGTTGTCGTTAATCCCTTTGCATAAATATCCCAAACTTCGGGACCGCAATTCTTTATAAGCGTTGGGATGTTGTCTATCGGTCTACCAATCATTTTATATACTTGATCGATAATGCTGTAAACCGAAACGGTCAAATAATCGTTTTTAAGCCACTTATAACAATCGCAATTATATCCATCAAGACAACAACACATTTCTTCGCCGACCTTAATGAGACCGACTGCTTCGGATATTTTATCGTTACTTAATAAGAAACTACAAGGAGATGGAGCGACCGATTCGATTACGCCGCGAAATATTTTACTGCCTTCGATTAGATCTTTCCATTTCGGGTCTTCTATATGATTTTCGAGCTCTTTCGCAACATCGTCGTATTCCTTAATATCTAACCCTTGCGCCTTACACCATAATCTAAAAGCAGAAGACTCTTGTAAAGGCTTATAAGCAATCATATAATAAATGCCGTCTTTGCCTAAAATATCCTTACTGGCTTGAATTACGGGTTTTACATCGGCGAAATTGAGATCGATATCGGGAAGAGAACGAGAGTTCAAAATACGTTCAGCCGACATAAAGCGTGTCGGGTATAATGTTATCGGAGCAGCAATTCTATCTACCTCGGTCAAACCGAGTAATTTGTTTATATAAAAAGAAACTGCGCTTCCTCTCCCAGTTCGAGTTAAAATCGCACCATAATCTTGAATTGCCTTTTGCACAACGTAATGGTCTAATATGAAGTAATCCGCCATTCCGCAATCTTCGACTATTTTATATTCGTATTTGATTTGCTCGATATATTCGTTCCATCTTTCTCGCGGAACATTTTCTCTTTCTTTTTTCCAACCCTCATTGATAAGCCTTTTTAATTCTTGATTGCTATCGCCTTCTACGACTTTCGGTATTTTAAACTCTTTGTCTAAATGAATACCTTCTGCCTTATCAATAACCAAAGTGTTTTCGAGCGCTTCAATGGCTTCTTGCTCGGTTAAAACACCCTGCTCTTTATATCTTTGCAATATTGTGTCACTATCGGGATAATCAAGGATAAACCCTTCTTCATCCGCATATTCTATACCTTTTGCTTTTAAGAACAAATCGCGGTATTTTGAATCTTCGGGTTTAATGTAATGAGAGTCATTAGCGTGGATAATGGGAATTCCAAGTTCACGATGCAGTTGAATTATCTTCTTATTGTATTCAACTTGACGCGGGTGCGTATGAGCTTGTGTTTCAAGATAAAAGTTCTTCCCAAAATGTTTATATACTGGCTCAAAAAACTTTTCTTTCCAGCCGTCTTTAAACATTCTACCTGCAATACAAGCCGTTGTAATAAGCGTATCAGTTGGAGTTAAAGAGAGCAAACATTTCAAGTCGATACGAGGTTTGTAATAAAACCCGTCCGTATTAGCCCAAGACATAATCTTATTAATTTCACGGCGTGCTTTTTCAGTTAATGCAATAAGTATAATATGAAAAGCACTACGTTCCGTTTTATCGGTCGCATCATCAGCATAATAAGCCTCAACTCCGTATATACACTTTAAACCATATTGTTGGCACAACGTATAAGCCTCGAAGATATTGCCTTGAAAACCATGCTCGGTCGTAACATATTCTTTTTGTCCGAGTTCTACTGCCCTTTTCATATATTCTTCGGGTTTAACAACACAATCCAAACTGCGCAAATTACTGTACATGGAATGGCGATGGAAGTTAATATATCTCATAAATTGCTCCTATTATTCATTTCGACCTCTCTGGTTTTTTACAAACATATACATTATCCGTTTCTCGGCTAACAAATATATACACCGTTGGTTTCTCGATGCGGCTATTAAAGCTTTCCCCATAAATTTCGCTCCAATCTACGTCAGGTTTGGGTAAATCTTTATCTAATATTAAATACGAAATTCCTCTATTCTCTTCCATAATTTATCTCCGAATAAAATCGCTTCAACCTCATCCAAGACTTTCCATCGCCTCTTCCCACTAAATATATTGGCGGCAATCCAGTTCGGAAACGCTTTTTAAGAATTATACCCAAAATTCTCAATCTTTCCATTTCTTTATTCATCTTCTTCACCCGCGTCTTCATACGCTTGCCAATTAACCATATATGTGCTGTAATAAGCGTCCAAATCCACCTCTCGCTGATTGATAAAACCCCAAACCTCGTTGATTTCCACGCTTATGATATTTCTCGCTTGTTTCAGCTCTGCGAGTTCCTTTTTAACTGTCTCGATTTTGCACCCCGCCTTTCCGATAAGGCGACCTGCATGATCCGTGTAAATCAGGACACGATAGCCCTGTTGTTCTTCGTCGTATTTTAACATAATTCCGACTTGCATAACCCCGCAATCTTTAATCCACCGAGAAATCACGTTATAAGTTTCGGGGTTTAAAGAAACCAAATTCGGCTGCGTGAGTTTCTCGATTTCGCGTTCAAAGCCGCGAGCCCTTTTCGTCACTTTTTGGTATTGGTTGTAAACCACGAAAAACCCGATTGCCAAAGCCACCTGAACAACTGCTGAAATGATTAAAGTTATAATTTCCATATTTCTACCTCCGATTGTGTCTCTATTATAGCAGAAAAAAAATGAGTTGTCAAGCATTTTTTTGACAACTCTTTAAATTTTTTTAAGTTTTATAAATCAAGCATTTCACTTTTATTGTCTCGCCCAACGATTTTTGCCATGATCGTTTCGCTATTTCTATTAAACTCAATATGTGCACCAAAAAATGTAGTTGAGTGTTCTGTTATTCTTGCATTATCATCAATTATACCATAACCATATATAGTATTTTTTAAATCGGGCGTGGTTTTTAAATGTAATGTGATATTATATTTCCCGTCTATTAGCGCCTCGTTATTTTCACTAACGATATCTGTAATAATTCCACCAATCAATAATTTTTCAGATTGACGAAGGGTATCTATTATAGTATCTCTAACCGCGCTTCCCTCTAAAAGCCCAGAACCTTTGAAAAATATACCGCTATTATCTGCTTTTATCGCATCTACGCGAATTACCTGAATAATCCCATCCATATATTAAAACACCTCTTTTATTCTATTTCATTTAAGCGGTTCAATTCACGCGTCACTCTTCTCTGAATGTCTTCCAAATCCTCTTTTTTTAGCTCGTAACCCGCAACGATTTTTCCGACACCATACGCTCTCGGACCTGCTATTTGATAATCGTCGAGATAAACAGTCGGACCTGCTTTGGAATAAGGGTATTGAACTAGTTCTAATTTTATCATATCGATTGTCCTACCTCTTTTATCTTTTTCGCCTTGGCTCTCGTAGAGAATAATAGCTTCCTGGAACACTCAATGAACGTATCATATTCTGAATTTCGATGTCAATCAATTCTCGTTCTAATTCTTCTTCGGTACAAGGTGACTCAATCTCAACAAGCGTTCCGTTTTCGATTTTGTCTTCCAACTCGGCAAGACGATTTAATAATTCGTCATAACTTGCATTAGATGCATTTTTGCTTATTTTAAAAGTTAGTCTCTTATATTCACCCATTTATACTTCTCTCCAACCATTTTTCTGAATAATTCTTCTCATATTTTCTCTTCCGACTGGATTTGCAGTATGGAGATGAAATGTCATCTTATTTTTGACAAATCGAGACCAACTAATACGACAGTGACTATACCTTTCTAACAGATTAAGAATTTCGATATAGTCGCCCCCATTCATTGCTTGACAACCCGCGTCATGATCTAAGGATACTTCCATGGGGGTAGATGTCGCGTAGGCTGCTATTATCTCTTTTATAGCGTCTTCTACTGACTTTGAATGAACATCATAACCTTCTGGCATTTCTCTTTCATCATCAACCCAAATTTTAACCATTTGAGCGTACACCGATTCATCTTTCGCCATTTTTGTACTCCTTCAACCATTCCTCAAAAACATCTGTTATCGTGTACGGACGCGGCGAGTCATCCCCGTCATCTGAAAATATACTATAATTTTTGAGTTTGGTGTAAGCGTCTTCTATGAAGTTATACATTTCCTCTTTTATGATTCGCCTTATCTCGTTCTCTGGCATTTTTGTATTCCTCCAACATTCTGTTCCAGTTTTCATTTATCATATCTTTACTCTTTACCAAACCTTTTTAGGGTCGTTGTTATTACAATAACAATTGTAAAAAGTATAATCTTCTCTCATATTTACTCCTTTACTCAATCTGTGGCTTTATTATAACACACCGAAATCCGTTTGTCAACTGTTTGAACGAGGTTTTTATAAAATTCCGATTTTATTTGGTGTTAAGTTCGCATTTTTTCTTATCGCCGCCACAATAACAAAGGTTGCATTGTTTTGTTGCGGTACAATAAGCCCATTTTTCATTTATAGTTTCTTTTTCTAACCCGTAACGACCAAAATAAACACCACGCTCATAATCGCTTAGGCGCCTTTCCGTTCTCGTTGTTTTATAGTATTCGCAAGGGTGCTTCTCGCTGATATTTAAGACCAAATAATCTTCATCCCTCGCACTAACCGCGATAATTTCATAATCCTCAAACTTAGACAGCAATTTTTCTTTATTCATCAGATCCGCATAACGTCCCGAACCGTCCACTATGGGCAAATAACCAATATTTTTATCAATAACTTCAACAAAATCTTTCACCAACATACGCTCTCCTCCTCGACCTTCACCTTCGCGTTTTCCCAGTTGTAACTCAAAATTTCATTATACTTTTTCGGTAACGCCGCGACTATTTTCTCAATTCGTTTTCCCCAATCCACCATCGCTTCTTTCGTGCGATAAAGCTCTTCCGAATATTCCTTATACTGAATTTTCATCCCGTGCAAAAACGCTTTTTCACTGCTCTCTTCGGGAAAATAAAACTCAAATTCGTCTATTTTATCTCGCAATTCCCTCATTTGATTTACGAGCCAATCGTGTTTACTGCCCAAGCGATCTTTCGTATATAAAGCGCAGTAAAGCTTTTTGCCTTCTTCCGTGGTTTCGTAAAACCTTTTGTAACGCCAGGTAATTATATAAGAACCCGCAACGCAAATAATCACCGCCAAGGCAAAAAGTACCATTAAAATGATAATACAAATTTCAAAAACATTCATTTTTTACCTCATTTCAACAGTGGGAATCCGAGCGAGACCTCGAAGATTACTTCTTCTAAAACGTCCCATTCGGCTCGACTTTGACCTTCGGGGTCGGCGTGAGCGTTGATTTCGTCAATTCTCTCCCGCCATCTCTCGATTAGCCCCTCGTAATAATTTTTTGCCGTGAGTTCTTTTTCTTCGTGGTAAATATTGGTGTTGTATTTGTAACAATAAACAAATCTTTTCGCGACCTCTTCGGGCGTTAAAAATCCCAAAATTCCGCCGTGTTCGCCTTCTTCCTCAGTTACTGCCGACATAATCTCCAAAAGATCGTCTTCGTTCCCATAAGAAAAATCGTGACAAACAGCATCGCAAAGATTGCCTATACGAATTTGTTCGCCGCCCCACATCGGACGACGCTCATACGGAACACCTGCTTTGTCTAAAAGTTTCGCTAATTTCTCTATACAATTACGTTTACTCATTTCGCCATTCTTCTCCGCGTTCAATATTTTTAAGCCGAGTATAATCTTTCAACATCGCCTCATTAAAAGACCAACCCGCGATCGTCCCCGTCGTTGTTTGGTTGATGGGAGTAAGGTGATATTCGTCGGCGGCGCCATTGAAATCGTAATAATCCCAAACGAGCGGAATCGTCTTTTCTTTGTCTGCGTATTTCCCACTGAACGGAAAATCTCGAACGCCCCAACCAGCCCAACAGGCTGCGATATAAACTCTCGGTAACGATTCGAGGTAATTTTTCGTTTCGGGTGTGTTTAATAAAACCTTTTTCATTGTACCTGAATAATCCCTGTTACGGTAACGTATATACCAGCCACAATCGCCAGAACTGCGATGAACCAGTAAAACTTCGCATAAAAACCTTTAAGATTCTGCGGTGTTTTGTCGACAGAAATCAAAACCGAAATAACCGCGCCAATACTAATCAAAACTCCAATAATAATATTTAACATAATTTTTCCAATCCTCCGTTGATAACTATTTTTTCGAGATTATGTGTTTTAGATAACCATTTGTCTGTTAACGCGTTGATGTTATCGATGCTGCCATTGTGCAAAATGTAAAAATCCGCCAATCCACCATCTGCGTTCGAGCACTGTTCTTTTACCACGTCGGCGTTGAACGCGAACAACGAATTTGTAAAAATTACGTAATCCGTCGGGAGACTCGCGCACCATTGAACGGCTTCCATATTGCTCGTGTACCCGTATTCGCCGCTTACATAAAACAATTCGTATTCGGGAAATAAGTCGGAAACGTACTCGTTTGCCCGTAAATAATCGCACAAATTAGCATCAAGTGCTCCATCATAATATATAATCGCCTTTATCACTTTGCTTCCTCCCAACACCTCTTCTCGTCGTTGAATTTAAAATACTGTGTCGTGAACTCGGGCGCAAACGTCGGCAGATGATATTCAACTCCGAGTTCGCGGCATTTTTTGCTGTATTCGCAACAACTGATAAGTTTCTCGTCAATCATTCCAAAATAACGATCGGTTTGATAAGCTTTTATGCAGCACATATCATAACAACAATCCTCAAACCCACTTCGATTCGATTGAACGTCCGCGAGGGCTTTTTCATACGTCAATTCAATAAACTGAATTTCGCGTATTTGGTCTTTGTTCGACCAGGCACTAACTATCCAAACAAACATAATTTACCTCCGATTTATTTTTTGTGCCCTCATTATAACAGATAAAAAAGAGTTTGTCAAGCGTTTTACCCAACAAACTCTAAAATTTACTCCCAAAATTTATAAAAATATTTCGAAAACAATTCTAAAAACTCGTTTTTAGCTTTTTCTGCTTCTTCAAACTCGCCCGTCTGAAACGGGTCGGCTTTTTCTAAAAGTTCTAACATATGGTTTAAAAGTTCATCGGTTTTCTTTTTGTTTTCATCTTCGTTCGCCGTTTCCTTTTCAAAATAGCCAACCGATACTCTGTTATCTCTCTGCCAAGTTAAAAGCTCTTTCATAATGTCAATAAACCAAGCGTCCATCTCCCATAACGCTTGCGGCGAATACCCGTGTCTCAAAACAAAAAATACACGTTTTATCAAAATCCAGAAATCTTTGATGTTGTGGAACCAATATCTCCCGCGATAACCAAAAAGCCCTGCCGAGATATTATGCCA
>ERZ779890.894-NODE-894-length-32112-cov-4.204386_pt1 | contig 32112 bp, 29 predicted proteins | sample MGYA00511553_ERZ779890 | MGnify/ENA primary metagenome ERZ779890 (study PRJEB29588, sample SAMEA2152064) | human gut metagenome | biome: human gut; feature: human-associated habitat; material: faeces | place: Denmark | collected 2008/2010 ... | reverse complement strand
GGAATTGATGGAACCATGATGTTTCGATACAATTCAAAAGATACATTTCAAGCATTATACGTTTACTTGTCAGAATATCATTCTGGAAAACGAGTTTCTCATAAACGAGTTTTGGAACTTTCCTATGAGGACGTGAAATCTGCAAAAAATGGATTGATTGTCATCACTCCGGATTTTGATAATTTTACTGCAAAGCTTATTGCAGCAGATGAATATTCAAAATATATGACAGAAACGCCAATCTTGGAAGGTGTTGCAAACAGAGAATATTATGGAAGATCTGCGACCTCTATAGAGAACAAAAGCACGATAGAGTACGGAACAGAGCAAGGATTGGCAGCACTGATCTATGGCGAACAAGGAGTGAGTTCGTTGCCGCCGCAGCCATTTCCCATCGGGGTCTACGCGTGTGGAATGCGGCACACCCGGCAGACGCTGGACCAGGCTTCCCGCCTGCAGCGGATAGGAGGTGCCGTCCTCGGCAATATATTCCCCGCTCCCGCGCAGCAGCACGAAACAGCTGTAATACTCGTTCGAAAAATGATACTGCGAGCGGTCCGCCGTCTCTTTCCGCATAAAACCGCACGCCAGAATCCCGTTCTTCATTTCATTTCCAATACAGCGATAGATAACATCGCTCTTTTCTATTTTTGCAAGCAGATATTCCGGTATCATACGACTTCTCCTTTGCTTTCCCATTTTGGATAAAAGAAACACCAGATCAACTATTTCTCATCCACGTGCAGTGTTTTATACTGAATCATAAGATAACTGCATAAATCTTCTGATAATCACAGATGTATTATATCACAGGAAAGCAAAAAAGGAACACCAATCTGGATAAAAAGAAGAGAGGCAGTCGGAAAATGCGAAAGCAAAGGCAAGGAGGGCTTCAAGAACATGAGACAGACAAGAGACTGGGAAAATCAGTATATAACGCAGAAAAATCGTTATCCGATGCATACGCCGTACGGTGCGTATGAGACGGTAGAGCAGGCGCTCGCCGGAAAGCGGAACGCGTCACGCTTTGTAATGGATCTGAACGGAGACTGGAAATTCAAAATGTATCCGTCACCGGAAGCGGTGGAAGCATTTTATGAAGAGAATTTCGATCACGCAGCATGGGATACGATTCCGGTGCCGTCCAACTGGGAATTGCAGGGATATGGAAAGCCGGTTTACACCAATATGCTGTATCCGTTCAAACGGGAGGCAAACGGAGAAGCATTTGAGATCGAGATTACCGAAGGCACCTACGAGCTGAATGCGCCGTACGTACCGGAGAAAAATCTGACTGGCTGCTATTTCAGAACCTTTGAGGTTCCAACAGACTATATCGGCCGACAGCTTCTCATCGATTTCGGCGGTGTGGAGTCCTGCTTCTATCTCTGGGTCAACGGAAAACAGGTGGGGTATTCCCAGGACAGCAAAGTGAACGCGGAATTTGACATCACCGAATATGTGCAGGAGGGAACGAACACCCTCGCCGTACAGGTAATGCGCTACTGTGACGGTACTTACCTGGAAGATCAGGATTACTGGCATCTGTCCGGTATCTACCGCGATGTCCGCCTCGTATCGAAACCGGTGCAGCACATCCTGGACTACAAGGCAGAGACACTGTTCACGCACCCGGATTACACGAAAGCTACCCTCTCTGTCACGATCTGGCCGGACAACTCCAAACCGCTGTACGGCGAGTATCATGCCAAAGTGACGCTGTATGACGAAGAACAGAACAAAGTAACCGAGATGGCTTCGAGAACGTTTGCTGAGTGCGGCTTCTATCTGATGCCGAAATTCATCGCAACCGTTACTGCTCCGGTAGAGAACCCGGCACTCTGGACTGCAGAGACTCCGACACTTTACACCCTCGTTGTCGAGCTGCAGAACAAAGAGAATGAGACGGTTGATATCGAGAGCTGCAAGGTCGGCTTCCGTCAGGTGGAAATCAACAGCCGCGGTGTTCTGACCCTGAATGGCAAACGCCTTGTGATCCGAGGTGTTGACCGCCACGATTTTTGCGCCGAGACGGGACGTACCGTTTCTGAGGAGCAGATGCGAAAAGAAATTGCTGTGATGAAACGCCTGAATTTCAACGCTGTTCGTACCAGCCATTATCCGAATTCCGTGAAATGGTATGATCTGTGTGACGAGCTCGGCATTTACCTTGTCGATGAGACAAATCTTGAGACGCACGGTTACGGCGGACAGCTCAGTGCATCCGCTGAGTGGACAGCCGCTTATCTGGAGCGTGCAACCCGTATGGTACTGCGTGATAAAAACCATCCTTCCATCGTCTTGTGGTCTCTTGGAAATGAATCCGGTGCCGGGGCGAATCATGCCGCGATGCACGGCTGGATCCGCGAATACGACAAGACAAGATACGTTCAGTATGAGTCCGGCAACCCAAAGAGTAATATTTCCGACGTTATCTGCCCAATGTATCCGACGATGAGCTGGCTTGAGGATGTGATGGCAGACGATTCCGATCTCCGCCCGTTCATCATGTGCGAATATGCGTATGCAAAGAGCAACAGCAACGGAAATTTCAAGGAATTTTGGGACTATGTCAACAAATACCCGCGTTTTCAGGGTGGATTTATCTGGGATTTTGCAGATAAGGCGATTGCGATTCAAAAAGAAGACGGAAGTATCAAATACGGCTACGGAGGAGCGTTCGATGAGGACGTGACCGATCCGGTTCCGGATATGTGTCTGAACGGTGTTGTTTTTGCCGACCTTTCCTATAAACCGGGCGCATATGAGGTGAGAAACGGGCAGTCCCCGGTAACGATTGAACAGGTGAAAAATCCATATACAGGCGAAACAGTATGGGTTCTGGCAAATCGCTATCATACGCTTGATCTTTCGCATCTGAAGGTGCGTTATGAAATTGTGCAGAACGGCGAAATGCTTGCCAAAGGCAGCTATCCGGCATTTTACACGGCACCCGGAACAACAGAGACGCTTCCGCTTCCGGAGCTTCCGGCGAAACTGCATGGCGAGGCCTATGTAAATTATTACGTTGAGCTTGCCCAAGATACCTTCTATGCACCGACGGGAACAGAACTATACCGCCGTCAGATTCCGGTTACTTCAGGTGTTTATCTGGCAGATGAGAAAATGATTGTCGGGAAACCACTGACCGTATCGGAGGATGAAAATCATGTTCGCATCACCGGCGAAGAGACCGAAATTATCTTTGATAAAAAGACAGGAGAATTTACCAGATATCAGGCAAAGAGCGTTTCTTTTATGACCGGAGGAAAAGATGAGTTTTACCGTGCTCCAACCGGTATTGATGAAGGAACCCACGAGAGTGATTACGATGATATCTGGCGCGCGGAAGGTCTGGATCGTCTGAAAAAGGAAGTACAGTCAGTATCGGCTGTCAGTGCCGAAAATCAGGTGCTTCTTGAAGTGCAGGCTTCCTATACCGCTGAGCCGGACAACGCAGTACTCTTTACCGCTCATACTCTGTATCGCATCGGCAGTGAGGGAATGGAGCTGAAAAACGAAGTAACAAACAACAGCGGCCTTGAGACCATCGCAAGAGTCGGACAGTCGTTCTGCCTTCCTGCAGCGTTTGATACGCTCACCTGGTATGGAAAAGGACCCTGGGAGACGTATGCAGACCGAAAGGATGCAGCTTTTACCGGATTTTACACATCTTCTGTAGCAGAACAGCACGTTCCGTTTGTAGTACCATGCGAATGTGGTGGCCATGAGGACACGCGGTTTGCCATTCTTTCGGATGGAACACATACCGTTCAGATTGTAGGCAGTGATGATTTCCATTTCAGTGCGCTTCCATATTCTATGGCAGAATATCGAAAAGCCGCATATGAGGAAGAACTTCCGGAGCATACGACAGGAACCTGGCTGATTCTGGATGCAGCACACGCAGGCCTTGGCGGAGATACCGGCTGGACGAAAAATATTCACCCAGAATATCGTGTATGCAAGGGAAGATACAGCTATACGTTCCGTTTCCATTTCGCATAAAAGAAAGAAATCGGCCAACTGTTTATTTTTCGGAAGGCAGACGGCCGATTTTATTTGCTCATTCGCAGCCATCATGAAAAATTTTGCTTCGCAAAAGGAGAACTGCACACGCCTGAAGCACTTTTTTGCGCACCGGAGCAGCAATCATTTTGCCTGTTTTATTTAGTAGCGTTAATAATAAATGCTTGACAATTTATAAGGAGTGGTGTAGGGTAAAGGTGTCAAAGGAATTTCACCGGATCGGGTGTAATTCCGTTCACTATCCTATACGAAAAGAAGAGGTATTCATGATGAAAGAATTAAAGCCAATCAAAGAGGGTAAGGTACGCGAGATTTATGATAACGGCGACAGCCTGATCATGGTAGCAACCGACCGTATTAGCTGTTTTGATGTCATTCTGAACAATGTGGTAACAAAAAAAGGTACCGTTCTGACCCAGATGTCCAAATTCTGGTTCGATCTGACAGAAGACATCCTTCCGAATCATATGATCTCTGTAGACGTAAAAGACATGCCGGAATTTTTCCAGCAGGAGAAATTTGACGGAAACAGCATGATGTGCCGTAAGCTGGAAATGCTTCCTATCGAGTGCATTGTCCGCGGCTACATTACCGGAAGCGGCTGGGCAAGCTATCAGAAAACAGGAAAAGTATGTGGCATCGAGCTTCCGGAAGGATTAAAAGAATCTGACAAGCTTCCTGAGCCAATCTACACTCCGTCCACAAAGGCTGAAATCGGAGATCATGACGAAAATATCTCTTATGAGCAGAGCATCGCCCATCTGGAAAAATACTTCCCGGGAAAAGGAGCCGAGTATGCAGAGAAGCTTCGCGACTACACCATCGCTCTGTATAAAAAATGTGCTGACTATGCTTTAAGCAAAGGCATTATCATTGCAGACACAAAATTTGAGTTTGGTCTTGATGAAAACGGAAATATCGTAATCGGCGACGAGATGCTGACTCCGGACAGCTCCCGCTTCTGGCCTGCAGATGGTTATGAACCAGGCCATGGTCAGCCATCTTTTGACAAACAGTTCGCGCGCGACTGGCTCAAAGCCAACGATGGAAACCACGACTGGACTCTGCCGCAGGAAATCGTAGACAAGACGATCGAGAAATATCTTCAGGCATATGAGATGCTGACAGGAAAACCGCTGGCATAAAGAACATCATAGTGTTAAAAAGCTACAGGAGGCAGGTTCTGCCTCCTGTTTTTGCATATTTTGTGATAAGATCAGATGATAATCTGATACTCAAATGCGTGAAACATGTGATATAATGGGAAGAAAGACAGGATGCGAAGGAGGAAACACGATATGAAAATTGCTGCTGCAATTGAAAAAATGACAGATTTTTATAAGGGAAATATTCATGATATTTATCATTTTCTGAAGGTATGGGCCTTTGCAAAGAACATCGGCGAGGCGGAAGGACTGGATCCAAAAACACAGGAAACGCTGGAGATGGCAGCTGTTGTCCATGATATTGCCTGCCCGCTGTGTCGGGAAAAATACGGAAATACCAGCGGAAAGCATCAGGAAGAGGAAAGTGCGCCGCTCGTTGCAGAATTTTTCAAAGATGTACCGGCAGGAGAACTGGATGTCGAACGCATCACATGGCTGGTTACGCATCATCATACCTATACAAATGTAGAGGGAATGGATTACCAGATCCTGCTGGAAGCCGATTTTCTGGTCAATGCCGGCGAGAGCGAATATTCAAAACAGGCGATTGAAAATTTCTGCAGAAAAGTATTTCGGACGGAAGCGGGAACGCATCTGTTGAAGAGTATGTTTCCGGAGAAGGAATAAGGTCATGAAGTGTGACATCCTCCCCCACCTCTACAGGTGGTGGAGGATGTCACTTTTACAGCAGGACAGCCGGGGTCATTTAACCTTTATGGCGGTCAACCGGGAGATCCCGAAGTATCTGGATGCTACCTTATGGAACAGGGGATTTGTGGATACAAACGGCAAATACTATGAGCTTTGGAATGCGCAGGCACAGTATTATACGGAGTAAAATTTTGGCAATCTGTCGGCAGAAGCCATTCACAGAGAGATTGATGGTACGCTGAAACGGCTGGGAACAGATTATCTGGATCTGTATATCATTCACCGTTTTGACTACGAAACTCCGATTGAGGAAACAATGGAAGCCCTGAATGTATGACCGCACTGGCATGGCAATGGGCGAAGGGAGTCAGCTCCCCGATTATCGGTGCGACCAAAGCGGCGTATCTGGAAGATGCGGTAAAAGCCTTCGCTGTAACATTAACCGATGACGACATCGCGTATCTCGAAGAACCGTATATACCGCACCGAATCGTTGATGCCATTGATCACAATCTGGCGCAGATGGGGTTATGCTGCTGGATGAAAAGAAATACTTGTTTCGTAAAAAACTATGGCATGTAAAACGCCGTCAGACTTGTTGTAGTCTGACGGCGTTTTACGTTAGGAAGCTCTTTGAAGAAACATCTATATTATTTCGTTTCCTGTCCCGCTTTCTTCCGGAACAGTTCTTTTCCACAGCTGATGACAATGATGACACCAAGAACCATCAGCAGAATGGCGATGATGAGCTGCAGTCCCTCAACGAGGAAGACAGCGGTTCCTGCTCCATACGCTTTTACAAGTGCAATGACACGCTCTACCAGTGCGGTAAAGGTGACACAGAGCATGATGATAAGCGGCGGGAACAGGGTTCTGTTTTCACGGCCGGTGACTTTCAGGAAGACACAGAGCGTGATCAGAACGAGTGCACTCAGCATCTGGTTTGCACTTCCGAACAGCGGCCAGATATTGGCATATCCGATCTGGGTCAGGATGTAGCCGCAGAGCAGAGTAACAATGGTAGAGAAATATTTATTGCAGAGCAGCTTTCTCCATCCGGCAGCATGTTCCATATCATCGACAGTGAACAGTTCCTGGAAGGACATACGGCCGATTCGTGCAACGGAGTCAAGACTGGTAAGTGCCAGCGCCGATACACACATCGTCATGAAGCACTGTGCTCCGTATACCGGGATGCCGAACATTTCCAGAAATCCGGCAACACCGGAAGAAAAGATCGCAAATGGCGTTCCGACAGCAGCCGTACCGTCTGCAGAAGCAGCAGCACCGGCAACGCAGAGGGCGAGGACGGCAAGCAGGCTCTCCAGAACCATAGCTCCGTATCCGACTTTCTGCATATCTTTTTCATTCGCAATGGTTTTCGAAGAGGTTCCAGACGATACCAGGCTGTGGAATCCGGAAACAGCACCACAGGCAACGGTGACAAACAGGATCGGGAACAGATCTCCGGATGCCGCATTGTGGAAACCGGTGTACATTGGAAGATTCATTTTCGGGTGTGCAACAACAAGTCCGACAACAGCGCCAAGGATCATGCCGGCAAACATAAAGGTTGTCATAAAGTCACGCGGCTGCATCAGAAGCCACATCGGAAGGACAGCGGCAAGAAAGATGTAGGCAAATACCAGATAAGTCCAGGTTGCTTTGCTTGTTACAAGCGGTACATTCATGCCGATTGCAAAGGCTGCAACAGTGCAGGCAAGGCCGAGTACCATTTCTTTCCAGCCTTTCCACTGCAGTTTTTTCTGGAGCAGTCCGAAGACAACAGCAAAAGCGATAAATAGCAGGGAGATGCTTCCGGCAGCGCCGTTTACAGTTGCCTGGGCAGAAAGCTTTGTGACGCCGTCAACCGTTTCGTAAGCATTAAATGTTCCGGCAACCATATCTGCAAAGGCGGCGATAACGATCAGTGTAAAGAGCCAGCAGAAGAGAAGAAACAGTTTTTTTCCTGTTTTGCCGATGTATTTCTCAATGAGAAGTCCCATGGATTTTCCTTCGTTTTTGACACTCGCATACAGCGCACCGAAATCGGTAACAGCACCAAAGAAGATACCGCCGATCAGGATCCATAAAAGGACGGGAACCCATCCAAAGACAGCGGCCTGAATGGCACCGGTGACAGGGCCTGCACCTGCGATTGAAGAAAACTGATGGGCGAATACGGTCCATCCATCGGTAGGGACGTAATCCTGACCGTCATTTTTTGCAACGGCAGGTGTTTTTGCTTTAGGATCGATGCCCCATTTCTTTGCCAGCCAGCTTCCGTAGAAGGTATAACCTGCTATCAGACATACGGCGGCGATCAGTACAATAACCAACGTGTTCATAATAAAATTCCTCCTCGTTCAAAAATGATATTTCCAGTTTACATGGATTCCAAATGGAAAAAGAAAAGGGAAAAGGCAATTGTGTTGGTATGCTTGGAAACAAAAAAAACTTCGTCTCCCTGACTTATGCAAGAAGACGAAGCTTTCAAAAACGCTCCGCGTTACCACTTCTAATTATCGGCTGTTTCTTTTGGTCGATCACTCAGACAAGATCCCCGATGATACACTTTCCGGTGAATCTCTTCTCTGCTAACGGTGAGAGGCCGGTCCGGACTACTTTCCATTTCTGGTTTCGTCTGTACAGCTCACAGGGGATTGTTCTTTAGGATACCTGCCATCTCGCACCAGCCGATGGTTCTCTGCAAAGGTTCACCCGAAAAATGTTGTCCTGCTCATTGCTTTTTTCTGATCCCTTTTTTCTTTTGAACACTTTGCATTATAGTCTCATTTTTCGGTTTGTCAAGCAATTTTTTTAAAAATATCATGTTTTTTCCCTGAAAATAGTAAAAATTTATTTCTTGACACAGAAAACCAGAATTTTTATAATAGAAGAAAAAGCGCAGAACCAGAAGGCTTCTGCGGAAAGGTGGTATTTTTGTATGGGGTATTATGACAAAGAACGTGTAAGGGGATTTTTGCACAATCAGGACGGTATTATGGCGAATGATTTCGGATGTTTCTTCTGACGGAAGAGTTTATGAGAAGATACAAAGACCGCTGGATCATCGGCGCATATGACTGTATCAACGAGCCGATCTCCATGACGCCGCGCCGCGAGGAGCTGACACCGAAGCTGGTCTATTTTTACGAGGAAATGATCCGCCGCTGCAGAAAGATCGACCAGAAACACTTATTTTTGCTGAATGGTACACAGTTTTCCTCTCTTACATATTTCTTTGATCATGAGTTTGACCCAGAATACCACAACTGGGGCATCAGTCTTCATGCGTATGAGATGGTTGTTCCGGAGGTAGCTTCTCTTGCCAGCGTTCTCCGTACCTGCCGGGAACAGAAGATCTGCCTGTGGATGGGCGAGACAGGAGGAAGAAATGAGCACGCATGGCAGACAACGATGTATGAGATTCTTGCCGAGTACCACGCCGGTTATAATCTGTGGTGCTGGAAAACGGTAGAGGGAGCAGGATGTGCTTCGATTCTGAACTTTAATGTTCCGGATGAATGGCATCTGATTACCGATTATGCAATTAATGGAGCTGCAAAACCGTCCTACGAGCATGCGCAGGCCATCTGGGACAGCTACCTGGAATGCCTGGCGGTCGATAAATGCAAAGAAAATACGCAGTATCATCCTTATCTGCTTCGAGAGGGCAATTTTGAGATCCCGGCGATCGGCTACAACGCGCTGCCGATGGATTCACACCGTGGTCTTAGTGATCTTCCGAATGCTGCAGGATATCGTCTGTATGACCGGTTTGAATTGGTTTATGAAAAAGGAGATCATCCTGAACCGGCCGGGTTTGCCGCACCGGGTCCGATCAAACATCCGAGAGATCATGTACAGCTTCAGCTGGGAGCAGGAGAATATGCTTCCTATACAATCCGTGAAAAAGAAACCTATACCGTTTCTGTAACTTACTGTGCAGACAAAGAGGTGAAGGTACAGGCAGCTATTCAGGGAGAGACTCTTTTTGAAGGGGTAATGCCTCCTGCCGGTGAGAAAGTAACTTCGGATGTTCATCCATATTTTGCATATGAAACAGCACCGAACACACTCGAACGGTTCACACTCGGTACCGTTACAGGAGAAGGCATTCTGAAAATAGAGGTTCTGGACGGATGTGCACGGTTCGGACAGATTGTGATTCGGAAAAGTGAAAAATAGCAGAACATAACGTTTCTTTATGAGAAATAAATAACAGATCTATCTGCCCGCAGGAATCAAAAAAATCCGACGGGCAGATTTTTTTGATTTTTTTCAGTTTTCCATTGACAATTGCATCACTGGTGCTATAATAAAAACAAACATATGAATAAATGTTCATATGAACAGTGAAAATGAAAAAGGAGATCAAAAGCGATGAAGAAAACGTATAAGATCGATGTTGACTGCGCAAACTGTGCAAACAAAATGGAAGAGGCTGCAAAAAACACAGCAGGTGTAAAGGATGCTACCGTAAACTTTATGATGCTCAAAATGATCGTTGAGTTCGAAGACGGACAGGATCCAAAGAGCGTTATGCAGAATGTTCTGAAAAACTGCAAAAAAGTTGAGGATGACTGCGAGATCTTCCTCTAAAATAAAAAACTTTCATCGGCGGATGGAAGAAAAAGCTGGAGCAGAATAGATTCTAAAACCTGTCTGCGGTTCAGCTCGAGAAAAATCCAGTATTTTCTCTCTGGAGCAGCGGATTTGGATCTGTAAATCTCTGGGATGAAATGCTGGATTTTTTCATCCGGCGGTAAGAACAAAGGAGGCATATGTATGAATAAGAAACAGAAAAAGGTTCTCATCCGCGTCATCGTTGCATCGGTTCTTCTGATTCTCTGCGCGGTACTGCCGACAACCGGCTATGTGCGATTTGCAACCTTTATGGTTCCTTATCTGGTCATCGGATACGATATCCTGAAAAAGGCCTGGAAGGGAATCCTGAACAAACAGGTATTTGATGAAAACTTTCTGATGGCTGTTGCAACGGTCGGTGCCATTCTGCTTGGCGAGTATCCGGAGGGCGTAGCCGTTATGCTGTTTTACCAGATCGGCGAACTGTTCCAGAGCTATGCTGTCGGAAAGAGCCGCCGGAACATCAGCGAACTGATGGATATCCGCCCGGATTATGCAAATATCGAGGTAGACGGAAAACTCGAGCAGGTTGATCCGGATGAAGTTGAGGTTGACACAATCATCGTTGTACAGCCTGGTGAAAAGATTCCGATCGATGGTGTGATCGAAGAAGGAAACACCACACTGAATACCAGTGCCCTGACCGGAGAGAGTGTTCCGCGTGACGCCCGGGAGGGAGACGAAGTCATCAGCGGATGTATCAATATGTCCGGTCTGATTAAAGTAAAAACAACGAAAGAGTTTGGAGAGTCCACCGTATCCAAAATTCTGGACCTTGTGGAAAACTCCAGCTCCAAGAAATCAAGATCCGAGAACTTTATTTCCAAATTTGCGAAATACTATACACCGGCCGTCTGCTACGGTGCGCTGGCGCTGGCAATCCTGCCGCCGCTGGTACGGATGCTGTTTTTAAGTGCCGCTCCTGAGTGGAGCATATGGATTTACCGTGCGCTGACCTTCCTCGTTATCAGCTGCCCTTGTGCACTGGTCATCAGTATTCCGCTCAGCTTCTTCGCCGGCGCAAGCCATGAAGGTGTCCTGGTGAAAGGTTCCAACTATCTGGAAACACTTTCCCAGACCAAATACGTTGTATTCGATAAAACCGGTACCATGACACAGGGTGTCTTTGAAGTAGCCGGTATTCACCACAATACGATCAGTCAGGAAGATGTTCTGGAATACGCAGCACTTGCTGAGTGTGCTTCGAGCCATCCGATCAGCAAGAGTCTGCAGAGAGCATATGGAAAACTGATCGACCGAAGCCGTGTCACGGACATCGAAGAGATCAGCGGAAACGGTGTAACAGCAAAGGTAGACGGTAAAAATGTCGCTGCCGGAAATGCAAAACTGATGGAGCGCCTTGGCGTTGATTATATCGACTGCCACAGCGTCGGCACCATCGTCCATGTTGCTGTAGACGGCAAGTATGCCGGACATATCCTGATCTGTGATATGATCAAACCGCATGCGAAAGAGGCGATTCAGGCGCTGCAGAAATCCGGTATTAAAAAGACGATTATGCTGACCGGAGACTCCAAGCGGATAGCCGATCAGGTAGCTGCAGATCTTGGAATTGATGAAGTTTACAGCGAACTGCTTCCTGGTGACAAAGTAAGTAAAGTGGAAGAGCTGCTTGCCGCAAAGACAGAAAAAGAAAAACTTGCCTTCGTAGGTGACGGCATCAACGATGCACCGGTACTGTCCCGTGCCGATATCGGTATTGCGATGGGAGCACTTGGTTCCGACGCAGCAATTGAAGCAGCTGATATCGTTCTGATGGACGACGATCCGCTCAAGATTTCCAAAGCAATTCACATTTCCAGAAAATGTATTCACATTGTTTATGAGAATATTTATTTTGCAATTGGTATCAAAGTATTGTTCCTGCTTCTGGGAGCCATCGGTATCGCTAACATGTGGATGGCAATTTTCGCAGATGTCGGAGTTATGATTCTGGCGGTTCTGAATGCAATTCGTGCTCTGTTTGTGAAAAATCTATAGAAAGACGAGGACACAAAATGGCAAAAATCAATCCGGAAGAAGCTGATCTGTGCTGTGACTCCTGTGAGGTTCATGAAAATCTGGTAAAGATTGTCAATGAGACCATGCCGGATGAAACAGAGCTTTACGATCTGGCAGAACTTTTCAAGGTATTTGGTGATTCCACGCGGATCCAGATCCTGTTTGTCCTGTTTGAGGCAGAGGTATGCGTCTGCGACCTGGCAGAAGCACTGCACATGACACAGTCCGCAATTTCCCACCAGCTTCGCATTCTGAAGCAGAATAAGCTGGTAAAGAGCAGACGAGAAGGAAAATCGGTGTTCTACTCTCTTGCAGATGGTCATGTACGGACAATCATCGCACAAGGACAGGAGCATATTGAAGAGGATTAAAAAAAGCATAAGATAGCAGAAACGTCCCGCAGATGAGAAATTTCATTTGCGGGACGTTTCTGCTTTTCACATTCATTCTTTATTTTGTAAACCATACTTCCCGAACATGCTGTTTTAGAAGGTTCCGTGCATTTTGGAAGCTATTTTTTGCTTTGTTTACATAACCGAATTATGTAAAGTATTTCTTGAATTTCATGATTTATACTCCTCGGAGTAATACGGAATGCAGAGATACATACCGTCCGTGATCTGGTTGGAACTCAGGTGATTGATCTCACGGACCTCGGCAATGTAACTGGAAATATCGGAGTATTCTTCTGTACGGTATTCTTTGGCGATGTCCCACAGTGTATCGCCGGAAGAAACGCGGATACTGGTGTAGTATTTGTAGGTTGGAGCTTTCGGCTCACTGTCTGCCTGCGTATTCTGCGGCGTGAAGTGGAAGATTAAAAGAAATGTGACGGCAACCAGAGACAGGAGAGCGGCGGCTGCGCGGATCTGCAGTTTTCTTCTCTGGATTTTTCGTCTTTCTCTCAGTGATTTTCTTTTCTTTGCATTGGTACTCATGTAAAATTCCCCCTTGATTTGTGATAGAAGAGTAGTTGTGCTACGTGAACATTTGTTCTTTCGAATATATGTTCATTATAATAAAAGAACGTATGTTTGTCAATACGAAATACGAACAAATTTTCGAAACTTTTGTTTGCGTTCCGGTGGGATTTATGGTAAAATTTATTTGGTATATTTTAAGTAAATATCGTATAGAAAGAGGGGACTACCCTAATTCATATAAAAAACGAAACGACAGGAGGAACATACGATGGCTGGAGACAAAAATAAACTGACAGAGAAACAGAGACAGATTCTCGAATATTTAAAACAGGAAATTTTGCAGAGAGGATTCCCGCCGTCTGTGCGTGAGATCTGCGAAGCGGTTTCCCTTCGTTCTACATCCTCGGTACATGCACATCTGGAAACACTGGAGCGGAAAGGCTATATCAAACGAGATGCAACAAAACCGAGAGCCATTGAAATCTGCGATGAAGGATTCCATACCGGCCGCCTTGGTGCAATCCAGGGAATTGCATCGGAAGACACCGCATCCCAGAGTGAGGTTGCACAGATTCCGCTGATCGGCAAAGTAGCTGCCGGAGAACCGATTCTTGCGGTAGAGAATATTGAAGGATATTTCCCGATGCCGGTAGACCGTCTGCCAAACGCAGAAACGTTCCTTTTAAAGGTACAGGGCGAAAGCATGGTAAATGCAGGTATTTTAGACGGTGACCTTGTTCTTGTGGAGCAACAGGCAACTGCGGAAAATGGAGAAAAAATTGTCGCTCTGGTCAATGATTCCGCTACAGTAAAAACATTCTACAAGGAAGACGGTTATTTCCGCCTGCAGCCGGAAAACGATGAGATGGATCCGATCCTTGTGAATGATCTGCAGATCGTAGGAAAGGTAATTGGAGTATTAAGATTTTTATCCTGAAAAATAAAAGAAGAAAATAAAAAATGTTGCGAAAAAACGAACAAGAAATCGGCCTGTAAAATTCGGCGGTTTCAGAGGAAAAACCGGTGATTTCTGAAAGTAACTCTTCAACTATTCGAAAAACCTGCGTTTCCCGAATAGTTATATAGAAGAAATACTTCTTTTATTTTCCCGGTTTTTCTGTTTAGAAAGGCTCATTTGCAGTTATGAAATCAAAAATTACGTATCACGAACAAACCGATATGGAAAATACACTGAAGCTCCGCGAGGTTCTGAAGACGCTTCCCTCTTTTACTTCCGAATTTTTCCGCGGCATCAGCACAACGACATCGACCAGCACACGAATCAAATATGCATATGACCTTCGGATCTTTTTTCAGTATCTGCAGAAAGAAAATCCGGAACTTGCCAAAATTCCCATGGATCAGATGTCCGTTGATGTGCTTGACCAGGTCACTGCACTTGATCTTGAGGAATACACAGAATATTTAAAGGCTTATATCGGTTCCCAGGAATCTTATACCACCAACGGGGAAAAAGGCCTGAAACGAAAATTGTCGGCACTTCGGACGTTCTATTCCTATTATTTCAAAAAGGAACTGATTGAGACAAATCCTACGCTGCTTATCGATATGCCGAAGCTCCACGAAAAAGAAATTATCCGTCTGGAGCCAAATGAGGTTGCGGAGCTTCTCGATTTTATTGAATCCTGCGGCGACGGGCTGAGCAATCATCAGCGGGCCTACTATGAAAAAACAAAGGAACGTGATTTTGCAATCATTACTCTTCTGCTTGGCACGGGAATCCGTGTGTCGGAATGTGTCGGGTTAGATATTGAGGATGTCGATTTTAAAAACAATGGCATCAAAGTGCTTCGAAAAGGTGGAAATGAAATGTTTGTCTACTTTGGAGATGAAGTTGCCGAGGCACTGAAAAAGTATATCGAAGTCCGCGCAGGTATTACACCTGTGGCAGGACACGAACACGCACTCTTCTATTCGGCGCAGAGAAAACGGATCAACGTCAAGACGGTGGAAAATCTGGTGAAGAAATATGCGTCCCAGGTGACGACAACGAAGAAAATTACGCCGCATAAACTGCGTAGTACGTACGGTACGACGCTGTATCAGGAAACAGGCGATATTTATCTTGTTGCAGATGTTCTCGGCCATAAGGATGTCAATACGACGAAGAAACATTATGCTGCCATGGACGATGCAAGGCGCCGTCAGGCTGCCACAGCGGTACGGCTGCGGGAGTCCATGCCGGAGCATGAGGAATAAAAACATATCAGAAACCAAAAGAGGAATCAACAGGGATTATATCCCATTCGTTGATTCCTCTTTTTTATGGAGACGACTTCTCTCCTGCTTTTTTTTAAGTTACTCCGCCTTAATTGCCCAGCGCATTTTCGTTGAACTTGCACGGCTGTTGCGGATGCATTCTTCTTTGGAAGGACGAATGACTTCTTTTGAATATTCGGAATAAATACCGATCTGATACAGTCCCTTCATGGACTTTTTCACAAGCCGGTCTTCGCCGGAATGGAACGTCAGAATTGCCGCTCTGCCGCCCGGAGCAAGAGCATCCGGAAGTTTTTCCATGAATGCTTCCAGAACCTCATATTCGTTGTTTACATCGATCCGCAGTGCCTGGAAGGTGCGGGCGCAGGATTTTTTGATGGCTTCTTTTTTCTCGTCTTTCGGAAGAAAATCCAGTGCTTCAGCGATCAGATCACGCAGTGCAAACGTAGTGTCAATTTTCTTTCCTTTCCGAAGTGCCCGCGTAACAGCCTGGGAAATTTCTTTTGCATACGGTTCATCGGCGTTTTCAATGAGCATGCCTTCCAGTTCATCGCGTGCAACCGTGCGCAGACGCTCGGCCGCGGAAATTCCTGCCTCCGGATTCAGGCGAAGATCCAGCGGTCCATCATATTTGTAGGAAAAGCCGCGCTCCGGATTATCAATCTGCATGGAGGAAACACCAAGATCCGCCAGAATGAAGTCAAAGGGGCCGTATTTGGCAGCAACCTGATCAATATTGGCAAAATTCTGATGAAGAATCGTTAAAATCTCAGGGCCGTACCCCTGCGCGGCCAGTCGTTCTTTTGTTTTTGCCATCTCGATCGGATCGACATCCAGCGCACAGAGATGCCCTTTTCCCTGCAGGCATGCAAGCATACGGGAGCTGTGGCCGCCGTATCCGAGTGTTGCATCAAGTCCGTTCTGTCCCGGCTCGATCTTGAGAAAATCGAGGATTTCATCTACGAGAATCGGGATATGCATGCCGGCCGGTGTGCTTCCCTTTTGGATCACATGCTCAATGGTCCCCTGATATTTCTCCGGATTCAGTTCTTTGTATTTCTCATTGTAATTCCGCGGATGTGTGCCTTTGTAGCGGACGCGGCGTTTGTGTTCTTTCTGTTCTTCCATAAAATGTTCTCCTTATACTTCAAATATATTTAATCGAACATGTGCGTTCGAATATTTTCCAGATCAATTGGTTCTCCTGTCATCGGCTGCAGAAAGTGCAGTTTCCAGGCATGGAGCGCGGCACGGGTACCGCCGTCGCGGACTCCGTAGAGCGGATCTCCGAAAAGTGGATGTCCAATAGATGCCATGTGAAGACGGATCTGATGCGTGCGGCCGGTTTCCAGACGGCAGCACACGACGGCCCAGAAAGGATCCTGAAGGACAGCCTCGTAGTGTGTAGTAGCCCACAGGCCGTTCCCTTCTTTACAGATACGCATTTTAGTGATACGTTTCCCAGACGGATCGAAAGAATCAGGGTCATCTCCTGGAATTTGCTCCATGGAAAGACGAATGGTTTCTTTTTGCGTTTCTTCGGAAAAGGGATGGTGTACCAGAGCCAGGTATTCTTTTTTCAGCGCGCCGCTCTCCCGCTGCCGGGACAGTCTGGCAGCAGCCAGCTGATTCTTTGCAAATAGTACCAGACCCGATGTATCTTTGTCAAGACGGCCGATGCAGCGGAGTTCAGAAGGCGCTGTCGGTGTTTTTAACAGGGATGCGGCAGCATGTGTCAGGGAATCGAAATAATGGCCGTGGGAAGCGTGGCAGACCATACCGGATGGCTTGTCTGCGACACAGAGATCACTGTCCTCATAGAGAATCCGTACGCCGGCAGAATCACCTGATACCGGCAGAACCTGATCTTCGGAAAGGTGGGGACACTTCTGCGCATATCGAAAAGTGATCGTATCTCCAGTCTGGACAACTGCATTTGTGCGGCAGGAAACACCGTTTTTCTGAATTCCATCCGGAATATATTTGGCATGGCGGATTTCACGTGGTGTCAGGTGCAGAAAACGTTTTAGAATTGTTTCCACCGACAGTCCCCCCTGTTCCGGAAGGACAAAGTGACACAGCTGCTGATAGTCAAATTGCGGCATAAAAGATTTTCTCCTCTTCACAAGTTCACATAATCATTTTATGTAAACTATATAAATACAAACAATTCAGTACGATGATGGTACACTATCTCTAGACAAAAACAGGTTTCACAGATCTCGCAAACCACGTTCTGTTTTACCGATTCGGCAAACAAAAAAATTTTATTTACAGATCCTCTAAGATCACCGTAAACGGCCCATCATTCACCAGTGATACTTCCATCTCAGCCCCGAACACTCCCGTTTCGACAACAGGAACCTGTTCCCGTGCTTTCGCGACCATATATTCATACAGTTCTTCTGCTCTGTGCGGCTCGCCTGCTTCCGTGAAGCTTGGACGGTTTCCTTTTTTACAGTTGGCATACAGGGTAAACTGTGAAACCATCAGAAGCTGTCCATCCACATCTGCCAGGGACTTGTTCGTCTTTCCATTTTCATCTTCAAAAATACGCAGTCCCAGCAGTTTTTTCATATACTTGTCTGCTGTTGCTTCATCGTCCCCCTGGCCGACACCGATCAGAACCAGAAAACCTTTCTGAATCGATCCGACAACCTTCTCTTCCACCGAAACACTTGCTCTTTTTACACGTTGTATAACAATTCTCATCTTTAAAATCCTTTCATAAAATGACCCTCCTCTTATTTTTAAGAGGAGGGTCGTTTCTCCTATGTTCTGTTTTGATCAGATGCTGAAAATCTTGCGGATTCCCGCTTCTTTAACTTCAATTGCCTGTTTGATCATATCTACGGTTCCATCGATACCGAATACACTGCTGTTCAGGCACAGGTCGTAGCTGTCTACCTCGCCCCAGCGTTTGCTGGTGTAGTAATTGTAGTAGCTTGCACGCTGTTTGTCGATCTTTGTGATCTTGTCTTTTGCTTTTGCATCAGAAAGATCATACAGCTTTGCGATACGGCGGATGCGATCCTGCATATCTGCTTTAATAAAGATGCTCAGCACGTTCGGATTTTCCTCCAGTGCATAATCTGCACAGCGGCCTACGATGACACACGGACCGTCCTGCGAAATCTTCTTGATGGCATCAAACTGCGCCAGAAATACCTTCTGGTTCAGCGGCATATCCATCATGGTAGATCCATAGCCGAAGGAGTAACTGTCCATAACCAGAGAGTATAAAAAGCTGTTGGTTGGTTTTTCATCGTGGTTTTCGAACAATTCCTGGCATAATCCGCTGTCCTTTGCTGCTCTCTCCAGCAGCTCTTTGTCATAGTACTTGATTCCCAGGCCATCCGCTAAAATCTTACCAATGGAATGTCCGGCGCTTCCGTACTGACGTCCAATCGTTATGATAGTTTTCATATAATCCGCTCCTTTCCATTCCGTCACAATAATCTGCTTTCACAGATGTAGTAACTCGCGTTTTTTCGTTACATCCAGTATACTACAGAATTCACAGAAAGTACAGAACATTTTGATAAAACTTATACAAATTAACTATATACTTTTTGAAATATCATTCTTTTTAAGCAGTTTCAGACATTTTTTCGAAACTGCAGCAACAGATTGGAAAAATATTCCGGAAGCGGCGCCTCAAACTCCATATAGGCACCGGTCCGTGGATGGATAAATCCAAGTACCATCGCATGCAGCGTCTGTCCCTGCAGGTTTTTCACCGGGCATTTCTTCGGGCCATAAACCGCATCGCCAAGCAGCGGATGCCCGATACTTGCCATATGGACACGAATCTGATGCGTCCGGCCGGTTTCCAGCTGGCATTCAATATACGTATAATTTCCAAAGCGTTCCAGCACACGGTAATGTGTGACCGCCGGTTTTCCGTTCCGTTCATTAATCGCCATCTTTTTCCGGTCTGTCGGATGGCGGCCGATTGCACCGCGCACGGTTCCCTCGTCCTCTTTCAGATTCCCATGGACAATTGCCCGGTACTTTCGGGTAATGGAATGTACAGAGAGCTGTTCTGCGAGGCTCTGGTGGGCGAAATCGCTCTTACAGATAACCAGGGCACCCGTTGTGTCCATATCGATTCTGTGGACGATTCCGGGGCGCAGAACGCCGTTGATGCCGGAGAGATTTCCGCGGCAGTGATACAGAACCGCATTGACCAGTGTTCCGCTGCTGTGGCCTGCCGCCGGATGTACGACCATCCCCTTTGGCTTATTGACGACCAGAAGATCATCATCCTCGTACAGAATATCAAGCGGAATGTTTTCTGGCTCCACGTTCAGTTCTTCCGGTTCCGGCAGAAGCACCAGAACGGCATCACCGGCGGCAACCTTGCTGCTTGCTTTCTGCGTTTTTCCGTTGATCGAAACCTTTCCGTCTTTTAAAAGCTTCTGCAGAAAAGAACGGGAACAGTCCGAAAAAGATGCGGCCAGGCACTGATCAATCCGTTTTCCGTCAAAATCCGGTGTAACTTCCAAAATCCGTTCTTCTTCAGCCATCGGACTCCTCCTTTTTGGCGTTTTTATGCAGAAATGCGAAGTCTTCGTCCTTGTAGTACAACAGATACAGCAGTAAAAAGACAGCGACCGATACGGTGACATAAATATCAGCTACGTTAAAAACCGGAAAGTTGATCAGCGAAACGTAGATGAAATCAACGACATAGTGATTCAGAAAACGATCGTAAAAATTTCCGACCGCACCAGCCGTCAGAACAGTCAGCACGGCAAAAAGCGGTAAAAAGCGGCGTGTCTTTGGAAGCTTGTAAAAGACGATCACCATGACGATCAGAAACAATACCGTCATCATAGCAAACAGCCAGTACTGATCCTGCAGAAGTCCGAATGCCATACCGCGGTTTTCCAGATAAAACAGCTCCAAAACCCCTGGAATGAGCTCGATCGACGGCTGATCCTTCAGATACTGCACTGCCAGTGATTTTGTATACTGATCTGCTGCAAGCAGAAGGACAATCGCTGCCGCGCAAACCAGATAAACGGCCAGCGGAGAAAGTTTTTTACTCTTCATCGATCAGATCTCCATTAATAGAATTGATAGCTTCCAGCATTTCTTCATCTGTAACCGTGCGGTCCACCACAGCATGGCCGACAGACTCCAGAAGGATGAATTTGATCGTACCCTGTTCCATTTTCTTGTCCGATTTTGTTGCAGCCAGAATATCTTCCGATTTCAGGCCGTCCACGGTGATTGGCAGATAGAAACCGACGTTCATATCACGAATCTCGTAAAACTCTTCATCGGAGAGATAACTTCTCTTGTAGGAAATATAGGCAGCAGCAACGGTTCCAAGTGCAACGCACTGGCCATGGAGCAGTTCGAAGTTTTTGAGCTTTTCAATGGCATGACCGATCGTATGGCCAAGATTTAAAACGGCACGCTCTCCCTGTTCTGTTGGGTCATTTTCTACAACCTGGCGTTTGATATCGCAGCATTTCTGGATCATTTTCGTTAATACCGGCTCAATCCGCTCTTCGATCTCAGACATGTGATTGATGGTCCAGATGTAGAATTTTTCATCGCGGATCAGACCTGTTTTCAGGACTTCTCCCATACCGCAGGCAAACTGTTCGCCGTTCAGGGATTTTAAGGTTGCCATGTTCATATAGACAAGACGTGGATGATGGAATGCACCGACCATATTTTTGTACTGGTCGAAATCGACGCCCGTTTTTCCTCCAACGCTGGAATCTACCTGTGCAAGCAGTGTCGTCGGAAGCTGAATGAAATCAATGCCGCGCAGATACGTTGCCGCCGCATAGCCGGTCAGATCCCCAACGACACCGCCGCCGAGTGCGAATAAAATGTCTTTTCTCTCAAAGTGGTTTTCAATCAGATGCGTGTACAGATCTTTGACGGTACCCAGATTTTTGCTTGCTTCACCAGCCGGGAAAACAAATGCGGTTACGGTCTCAAACAGCGGGGACAGTGCATTTTTTACCTCTTCCAGATACAGTTCTGAAACCGTGCTGTCTGTGACAATGCAGGCCTTTTTTGCAGGGAGTTTTAAGTTCTCCACACAGCCGGCGAGGCGTTCGTAGCTGCCGTCCCAGACAATTTCATAAGAAAATTCAGTAGATGTGCCTTCTCTTTTAACGGTAAGTGTTTTCATAATTTATGCCTCCTGTATGTTCTTTCATGAAAAAAGCATCAGAATCCTGCATCTGATGCTTTTCCTTTGTTACTAAGTAAATCAATAATTGATCCAGTGGATCCATTTTAATTTACTGCAAAGATAATTTTCTTTAATAATCGGTACGGATATTTGGAAGATCAAAAGCTCCGCTTAAGATATCCTGGATGTCGCCGGAAATTTCTACGCTGGACGGTGTCAGGATGAAAATATAGCTGGAAACTTTCTGCAGACTTCCGCTCATGCAGTAGCATGCACCACAGCAGAAATCAATGATTCTCTGGGCAATATCCACATCAATGCCTTCTAAGTTAAGGACAACGGTACATCCGGCCAGAAGCGTATCCGCGATTTCACGGGTATCCTCCATGGAAGCCGGTTTGATGACGCATACTTCCATATTTAATGCACCTGCTTTCTTTCTCATTGGAGTAACTTTCGGGGAAACCGGAGCAGCTGGCTTTGGAGCTCGTGCAGCAGCAGCCTGGCTTGAAGCGGTGGTCTTTGGCGCCGGCTGTTTACGCGGTGCAGTGTGAACCGTTTTCGCCTGCGGCTCTTCCTCTTCGTCCTCATCCTCGTTCTCCAGTTTACGGAAGAAACGTTTCTTTGGTTTTTCTTCTATATCATCGTCTTCTTCATCGAAGAAGCTATCCGAATCAGCATCCTCTTCCTCGTAATCGTCGTTCAGCCGGATGGCATCCAGAAATTTGTCTAAAACACTCATTCTTATACTCTCCTATTTTTAGTCCTGTGGCATTTGGCCAGACAGCCGTGCAGAATGCGCGGGGTCACTCTTCTTGGAAAGGCTTCCTGTTATCTTTTACTGTAATCCCGTTCGCCAAAGACTCCGGTTCCAACCCGTACTAAAGTGGCGCCTTCTTCTACTGCTACTTCGTAATCGCCGGTCATGCCCATGCTCAAAATGGCCATACGTACATTATTAATGTTTTTGGCGGCAATGTCAACACTTAATTCCTTTAATTTGCGAAAAACCGGACGATTTTCTTCTGGATCTTCCACATACGGTGCAATGGTCATAAGTCCCTCCACATGAATTGCCGGAAGTTTTGCGATTTCTTCAATCAATGGAAGGGTTTCCTCTACGGAGACACCAAACTTGCTTTCCTCGCCGGCAACGTTTACCTCGATCAGGATCGGGATTTCGCAGTTGTGCTTTACCGCTTCCTCACTGATCGTTTTTGCCAGACGAAGAGAATCGACAGAATGAATCAGGGCAACTTTTCCTGCAATGTATTTTACTTTATTCCGCTGCAGATGACCGATCATGTGCCAGTGGATATCCTTTGGCAGCACTTCCTCTTTTTCTGTCAGCTCCTGCACTTTGTTTTCACCGAAATTGCGTTCGCCAAGATCATAGATTTCGGAAAGCATTTCGACCGGTTTTGTCTTGCTGACCGCAATCAGGGTAACTTCCTCCCGGTTCCGTCCGGCTCTTTTGCAGGCTTCTGTGATTTTCTTCTGGACTTCTTCATAGTTCTCTTTCAGCATATCTTTCTAACCTCCAGTATTTAATGCACAATATCTTCTTCACTGACGGTGGATGCATTTTCCACAATATAATCATACTGCGAAATGCCGTATTGCGTTTGTTTTTTTATGATAGAATACTCCGCATTCTGATCGATGATCTGAATTTTGCGGAATACAGCATATCCTTTGTTGATGCAGTAAACACCCTGCAGCGGAACCGTTTCTCCAATCTGATACGTTGTGGCGGAATCCTGTGCACGAAGGATATCTCCATCATTAAAAGCGGCCATGTCGACGTAATATTCGACCGGATTATCATTTTCATCATTGACCTGCTCATAGATCGTGGCGTTTACAAATTCTGTCACCGGCTGTCCGTTATCATCCAGCATGACTTTTCCTTTTTTATCGGTCTTTTCCCGCAGGAAACCGGAAGAATTGCTGTCCCCGCCCTGTACGAGCATCTGCGCCGGGATTTTATAGAAATCTTTTTCCGTGATGGCAGTATTTGGAATTTTCAGTCCGCTTCCAGTGTTTGTGACCAGCTCTACTGAAAGAAAACGGTCTTCCGCATAACGGATCATCCCGCTTGTAAACGAAATGACAGCATAGTTCTGATCGTTAATGGACTTTAGATTCAGTGTTCCCGTCTGTGTTTTTCCGTCTTTCAGAAATTTAACTTTTATCGTACTGAAATTGGAAAGTGTAACGACCTGCTTATTCGTCACCGGAACGGCAATTTCCCACTGCTCATCTGTCACCAGACGGTATACTGCATTTCCAGGCTCCGTCTGCGCGCCGGAATCAAAGGAAACCACAGAGGCTTTCGTAGAGAAAAGCTCCGGCGTAAGGCTGTCCTCCGTATAGCTTTCATATCCATCACTGCCGTAGACGACAACACCGTCCTGATCTGCATAAAATATCGTCTGTGATGAGGAATCTCCGTTTTCAGCGGCAGCGGCAAGCAGCTTTGCGGAAAGTTCTGTTTTCAGCTGATAAATGCCGGAAAAGGAACTGGAATCATAATCAGAAGAAAAACGTGCGAGCGAGGAACGAAGCGACGTTCTCGTTGCCGCATCTGCCGAAATACCAGAGGTATCGGCATTTTCTGTTGCGGAAATCCCATAAACAGCGCTTCCGCGGCTGATTTTCGATGCATTTGGGGTATAGAACTGAACATATCCGCTGCCGGAGGAAAGCTGCACGCTCTCTGTCCGCATGGCGAATGCGGTATAGGTATCATTCCGGGATAAAGTTCCCTGCACAACCTGAAAAGATTTGATATGATCGGCGGTCAGGTAAAAGAAAAGTGAAACTGCCATATAGAAAAAAAGGGCTCCAAAGATGATATTTCCAATATTCAACGCCGGAAAAGGGAAACGGATTCTCGAATGCCGGCGGCTGTTCTTTTTCTGCTTAGACAAAATGTATGCTCCTTTTATTGTTTAATCCATGCGCTAAAAGGACGGTGCCGTAAGCGCCGTCCTTTGGTTTTGTCGCTATGCAATTATTATAATACAGTTTCGGTTACAGTGCAACGATAATCTTATCCTGCATGCCTTCCGGAAGCTCTTCTTTATCCATGGAGACACTTAATACGAAGGTAATGTTATACTGCTTGCCAATGCCTTCCAGCTGTTCAACACAATCTGTGATGTCCTCTCCTTCCAGTTTTGCTACTTTCAGGAAGCTGTCGAGATAGACGCTTGCGAGATCGTGGTCCTGAGAAACGATACCGCAGATAAATCCGATAAATTCATCACTGTTTTTCAGAGGATAGTCGGTTGCGGAAATCAGACGTACTTTGTTGTTTAATTCAAACATGTGCTTTGTGCTCTTGTCAATATACACGATATTTCCGTTTGCGGTTTTTACCTCTGCATTTACTTTGTCTAACAGCTGTTTTGTTTTGCCTTTTCCCTTCTTGCCTACAATTAATTGAACCATAGCAGTTTCCTCCTTAGATTAGAATAAGATATTTTCACCAAAAACTTTTAAGTTCATGGTTTAATTATAGTACAATTCACCAACGTTTTCAATGGTAAAATGAAAAAATTCTGAAAAATCTTCTAATTTGCAGGGAAAGGAGCTCTGTTTTTTTAAACGGATACGACAATCTCCCGGATAGGCAGAAAAAACGCCGTCCGGGGGATTGCAAAAAGATTACGTCAGGAGTTGATATTGGAAAGAAGAGTGTTCATGTCCTCGTACAGTTCCACTTTTGTTGATGCATGAAGAATGACAGAGATAAACGGTTCTCCGTATGCATTCTGGGATACCAGTGCCAGGCAGGAACCGGCCTCATCGGTCGTTCCGGTTTTTCCGCCGAGCACCGTCACGTTTTCCGGTGCGTTTTTCTCTCCGGTCAGATATTTGTCCGTGGAGCTTAAATAGATCGTTCCCGCCGTACCGTCCGCATGCGTCATGTTCAGCGTGTAGGAAGACATTGACATCGTATTCTGGAATTCCGTATGCTGATAGGCAGCATACAGCATCAGATAAACATCATATGCAGTAGTGTAATGATTCTCATCGTGAAGACCGTGCGGGTTTGCAAAATGCGTACCGGTCATGGCAAGGGAAGCTGCCTTATCGTTCATCATCTGAACGAAATTCTCTACACTTCCGCCTACCTGGCGGGCAATCGCCATAGCAGCATCATTGGCAGAATAAATCAACAATGCATGGAAAAGCTGATCCATCGTTACCGTATCGCCCACGGCCAGTCCACTCATCTGGGATCCATCTTCCAGCGCAAGATCCTCTTCTGTGATCGTTACCTGCGTATCCGGCTGGTTGTATTCCATGGCAAGGAGAGCCGTCATGATCTTCGTGATGCTGGCCGGGTAGACCTGATCATACATATTCTGCGCGAACAATACTTTTTTGTGATCCAGATCAAACAGTCCGGCCTTTACCTGTGAAGAAAACGAGATATCATTCAGCGGTACGCTCGTCTCACCGACACAGAGATCGGCAGAGAGCGTTTCAGCCTGAAACCGTTTTTCTGCCGAAAGCGGATCGGAGGCAAGCACCATACTTCGCGCAAACGGCTCTGTAATGTCCATCTGGCGGTCCTGACGGTACAGTTTCACACCGATCAGAACCGCAATAACAGCAACACAGACACCCGCGCCGATGATCAGGCGGTTTAAAATATGTTCGGTTTTTTCCGGAGCAGTCCCGTTTTTCTCCGTTACAGGCAGTTTCTGTTCTTTTTCTGTAGTATTAGTCGTTTCTCCGGTAGATTTCACGCCAGTCCATTTCTCCTCTGTCTAATGATTTGATCAGCATTTCTGCCGTTGCAAGATTGGTGGCAAGCGGAATGCTGTGTACGTCGCAGAGACGGATAATCCGATGGACATCCGGCTCATGCTGTTTCGGCTGTTCCGGATCCCGCAGGAAAATCACAAGATCCAGATCATTCTGTTCAATCTGAGAACCCATCTGCTGAACGCCTCCAACGTGTCCAGCCAGATATTTGCGGACGTTAAGTCCGGTTGCCTCTTCTACCAGACGGCCGGAAGTTCCGGTTGCATAAAGAGTATGCTTGGCAAGTACCGAGCGGTAGGCGATACACAAGTTCTGAAGCAGCGTTTTTTTTGCATCATGCGCGATCAATCCGATGTTCATTGATGGTTTTCCTCCTTAGTAATTCATAGTTTCTGGTTACAAAATCCCGGTTCTGCAGCCCGACATTCAGGACAAGCCCCATTCCGATGTAAAGTGTTACAAGGGAGGTCAGTCCATAGCTGACGAACGGAAGCGGTGTACCGGTGTTCGGCAGGATTCCGGTTGCAACACTGATATTCAGAAAGCTCTGAAAGGCAATGAGTCCTGCCATACCGCAGCAGATCAACGTTCCTGACAGATCTTTTGCTTTCCGGGAAGTCCGGATGCATTCGACGAGAATCAGGAACAGGAGCAGGATGATTCCGCAGCATCCAAAGAAACCAAGCTCCTCTCCTGCCACTGCAAAAATAAAGTCATTATGGTTCTGGGAAACGAAATTTCCCTTATTTGCGGAAGAAACTTTATTGTTGTTGAGTCCTTTTCCGGTCAGCTTTCCGGAACCGATGGCTGTAATGGAATTCTGCTGCTGGAGACGGCCGTCGGCGTTGTCGGCATCATCGCTTAACCAGTCCTGAATTCGCCCAAGCTGATAACCAATCGTCTTGTCAAGAGCCGCCGGAAGCTGGAAATTCACCTGCGTAATGACAAGCAGAAGCGCAAGTACCAGTGCTGAACCGGAAACCAGAACAACGGCGATAACTTTGTAGCTTAAGCCCGCCACATACATCATAAAGCAGAACAGAACCATGACCGTAATCGTATTTTTCAAATCCGGCTGACGGTAAATCATAACGAGCGGCGGAATCAGAAGCCCGATCGCGGTAAAAATGGTTTTCGCCGTATTCAGATCTTCTTCATGCTTCATCAGAAACATCGCAAAAAACATGATCAGAAAGATTTTTGACAGCTCGGTCGGCTGAAACTGAAAGCTTCCGATCTGAATCCAACGGGTCGCACCAAACGTGTTTTTTGCGGTAGAACCGCCGAGATAAAGAACGCCAAGCATCATCAGATTTCCGATGTAAAGAACCCAGTAAAAATTCAGAAGCCAGCTATAGTCAAGCAAAGAGACAATAATCATGATGACTACGCCCAATACGACTCCGATGGCCTGTTTTTTCTGGTCTGCACTGTCTGCACTTCCGATCAGAAGCACACCAATGATGCTGATGGCAATCAGAAGAATGACCAGCCGGAAATTATAATTTTTCAGCTTATATCGTCTTAACATGATACTCCTCGTTTCTTTTCAATGGTATTTTCGCTGTCAGTATGACAGGGGTTGTTTGTGTAATGGTGACGGAAATTTCATCCGCCTCAACGGTAAGGTATTTTCCTGCAGCAGCAGAAAGATCATTTTTCAGCATCTGAAGCGATGCCGGAGAACAGTTCAGACGTTCTGCCATTAAAAGATTGGACAGACGTTCTTTTGCAACGAGGCCGGAGTGCGGCTTTCTGCCTGAAAATAAACCCATACCAGTTCCCTCCTATCGCCCGAATACGCGGCGGAAAAATCCCTTTTTGCTGTCAAGATCCAAGTAGGGAACACTCTCCCCGAGGATCCTGTGGCTGATATTCGTAAAGGCTTCTCCTGCCTTGGAACCGCTTCCAGCGATCGCTTCGCCCTGGTTGGTGGCGATTACTACCTGCTCATCATCGGGCAGAATGCCGAGCAGCGGAACAGCAAGAATTTCCTGTACATCATCCACCGACATCATTTCACCGCGTTTTACCATATCCGGCCGGATACGATTGATGACAAGAGAAATATCCCTCAGATCCTGCGCCTCCAGAAGGCCGATGATGCGGTCCGCGTCCCGGATGGCCGAAACCTCCGGCGTAGTCACAACAATTGCCTTATTGGCACCGGCAACTGCATTTGCAAATCCCTGCTCAATGCCTGCCGGACAGTCAAGAAGAACAAAATCAAAGCTCTGTTTTAATTCATCGCAGAGTTTTTTCATCTGCTCGGGCGTTACGCTTGTCTTGTCCCTCGTCTGGGCAGACGGGAGAAGGTAGAGCTGCTCGTACCGTTTGTCGCGGATTAGCGCCTGCTTCATCCGGCAGTTGCCCTCCACAACATCCACAAGATTGTAGACAATCCGGTTTTCAAGGCCGAGCACGACATCCAGGTTTCGAAGACCGATGTCGGTATCTACCATCACAACTTTCTTTCCAAGCTGTGCCAGCCCGATTCCGATATTTGCTGCGGTTGTCGTCTTTCCGACGCCGCCTTTTCCTGATGTAATTACAATGACTTCACTCATCTGGAACCTCCTTGTTGAAAACTGTTCTGCATTTTCATGCCGCAGGATGCGTCCAAACCTTTGTTTAAAAACGCATCCTTTCTCTTTTGCAGCTTTCTTCCCAGGCTTCGTTTCTGCCGGAAAAATTCCTTAGTCTGCTCTCACGCTTGCAACACCGTTGGAGTTTGCCTGACCGGACAGAATATCGTCTGAGAGGCCATAGTAATAATCTAAGATATCCTTAGCTACCAACTCTGCGTTCATAGAAGAATATCCAAACGGAATGCGGACGGCAAGAGCAATATCGTCTCTGCTCTCATAGTGAGAGAAGCCGATAAACAGTCCATGGTTTGCACGTGTACGGTCTTCCTGCGCGGTACCGGTTTTTCCGGAAAGCTCTACCGGCCAGGATTCCGGGAAAATGGTCGCATTGGATACGCTGATTACTTTTCGCATGCCTTCGTGTACCAGATCCCAGATGCTGGAATCAACATCCATTTCTGAATTTACCGTCGGGCCGAAATCTGCGCCCATATCGATGTCATTGCCATCCGAATCCGTTGCTTTCTGCAGAAGGGAAAGATTATAAACCGTACCGGAATTTGCAATCGTTGTGACATAGCGTGCAAGCTGTGTCGTCGTATAGTTGTTGGTACCCTGACCAATCGAGGAAGGGATCGGAAGGGAATCGGTTACATTCGGATCGGTTTCCGAAATTTCGATTCCGGTCTTTTCATCCAGCTTAAACATATCGGCATATTTCTGGATCATTTCCAGAGAGCGCTTCTGTGTAAAGGTGCCGTTCTCATCGAGTCCCAGACGATATCCAAGCGTACAGAAGAACACGTTGCAGGAGTTCTGGATGGCACCGACAATGTTCAGATCTCCGTGGCCGCTCAACTGATGGCAGTGGACATAGTCAGATTCGTTGACAAGTCCTTCCCCGAACAGACCGTTGCAGTTGATGGTACTGGTCGGAGTAATTATGCCTTCGCTTAATCCGGCAACCGCCATCAGTGGTTTAAAGGTGGAACCAGGAGCCGTCTTCTGCTGGGTTGCTTTGTTGTACAGCGGGCTGGATTCATCGGTATTCAATTTTGCCCAGTATGCGGTATCCATCTGGTTTGCCAGGCGGTTGTTGTCATAGCCAGGATAGGAAACACAGGCTAAAATAGCACCGGTATTCGGGTCCGTAATGACAGCAGAACCGGAACACGGATCGAGTGCAAGCTGTGCCGGGGTGATTTCCAGTTTGGCGATTTTATCGGACAGAAGCTGGAACGGTGTCATATTTCCTGCAACATAAGCGGCATAATCGTCATCCTCTTTCGTCAGAAGGTTCTGATCATACATCAGATTGCAGATATCATAGCCATCGAGCATATCCTGCAGCAGCATATAGTGATACATCTTTTTTGCAAATGTTGTATTGTTTGCCAGACGGTCCAGAATAACCTCCGTCAGCTTCTGATAAACCTCCTGAGAATCCAGGTAGGCATCATCCTGCGTCAGTGCTGAGACATCAATCCAGTTCTGGCTTGCCGCATACGTCAGGTAATCACGAAGAGAAATCGTTCCGTCATTCCATGCCTGATAGGTGGCGTCTTTCTCATCAATTGCTGTTGAAGAAAGAATACCCATCGTACTGGAAAGCAGCTTATCCACGATGAAGGTCTCATATTCCTGCATTTCATCGCTGAGGTCGTTGTAAACGGTTGCTGTTTCAACGGTCAGTTCCTGCGTAATCTCGGCAAGCACCTGCTGGAGCTTCTGCTGGAACAGTGCATAGATCCGCTGCTCACGCTCCGTGGCATCCGCCGCCGAGAAATGGGAAATATCAATCGTGCTGTTTTCGATCAGTGCATTGTATACATCGTAAATTGGAATCGGAACGGCATCCGTATTGGCAAGTGTTGAGGTATCAACGGATTTTACATCACTCAGATACTGTTTCAGAATGCCGGCAATTCTCTGTTCCAGAATTTTATATACCGCAATCTGCAGGTCATAATCAATCGAAAGATAGACGTTATTTCCCTGTTTTGGCTCAACCAGGGATCCCTCTACCGTTTCCAGCTCTTTTCCGACGTTATTAACGATAATCTCTTCTGATCCGTCGGTTCCCTGAAGGATTGTCTCCATATACTGTTCCAGACCAGATTTTCCGACGATGGATTCCGTGGAATACGTTTCTTCTTTTCCCTGGCTCTTCAGCTCTTCATTCAGTTCTGTCAGCTCGTCTGAGGACGCCTGGCCCGTATAACCGATCAGAGAGGAAAAATACTTTCCGTCATAATATACACGCTCGGAATCTTCCGAAATGCTGACACCCTGCAGAACATCTTCATTCTCTGCAATCGATGCAGTTGTATTGCTGCTGACGCCGGAAGCAACTGTCACGCGGACATACTTCTGATAATTCGTCTGTTTCATCTTATAGCGGATCACCAGAATTTCCAGACGCTCCTGATTGGAAAGAGAAAGGACCGCATTTCCGGATTCGTCTGTCTGGTATGGAAGACCATACTCTTCAAAATCTTTGGCAGAATATGCGTATTTTTCATCGTCAGAATAGGCATCCAGGCCAAAGCCGTCCGGTCCGGCAAGAAATGTCATCAGCGTTTCGGCACTGGAACTCTTCTGTTCTGCCGTCATATCGTCGATTTTCTTCTGTCCATAAATATCTGCACGGAAACGGTCGCGGATCGTTCCCTCTTCACCTGTAAAAACAAACGCACCGTTCTCATCCACTTCAATCGGGAAGGTGCTGGTGTCAATCGAGTCTCCGTTTGCACGAATCAGCTTACAGAGACGATAGAGTTCTGCGTTCAGAGAGAGAATACGTTCTTTTGTCGTGTTGTACGTTCCGTTATCCTCGATGGTTACGGAGTAGGAAACCTTATTTCCAGCGATCAGTTTTCCGTTCCGGTCATAAATAT
>ERZ779890.888-NODE-888-length-32169-cov-48.714455_pt1 | contig 32169 bp, 33 predicted proteins | sample MGYA00511553_ERZ779890 | MGnify/ENA primary metagenome ERZ779890 (study PRJEB29588, sample SAMEA2152064) | human gut metagenome | biome: human gut; feature: human-associated habitat; material: faeces | place: Denmark | collected 2008/2010 ... | reverse complement strand
AAATGACTTATCACAATCTTCAATTAACTTAAATGTAACAACAAGACCTTTGAGCGATGCTGAAATTGAAATGCTTTTTGCAGACTTGCCTGTTACCGCAGATGCTTATTTTGATGCTGACAATCATAATATTCTGGGTTTTGAGGGAAAAATTGATGATACAAGAATGGTAGTTTCTAAACAGGGTGTAAATCTATTAGATACTATCATTGATGGAAATACAATCACTTCAAGTGTAGACGGCGTTGATATCAACGCAGGATATTTCGTAACAAAGTCAAATAGTCAAGGTGTCAAAACCGTAATATATTATGCAACCTTTGATATGGGAGAGAACACTATTTATGTAGAGTATTCTGGCGTTGAAAATGAAAGTGAAACTGTAAAAAACAACTTGGCAGACACAATTTTGAAGTTGATTGAGAACGGTGCATTTGATTTGAGCCAAATCCAAGAATAATCTGCAAATTTCATATACTAAGAACTTGATGTAACACCCTATACCCTTAAAAAATAGGGAAAGTAATATAAAGCCCCAAAAAACAAGTCTAAAAAGCTCTATTAGAACGGTATCTTCGCTTTTTGCCTGTTCTTATGATTATAATTTTAGTGGTCACGTTTTTTGCTACTTGAATGACAGAAAACATCGTAGAAATACGGTGTTTTTTGTTGCCCCAAACCCTACAATTTCATACATAACCACAGGTTAGTACAAATACCTTGCGTGATTTTTTTGAAAGGCTTAGAAAGGCAATTTTGCCCGATTTTCGCCCCGAAAAATGACAGAAACAAGGCTCTGAGTATCTTTCCTGTGGTTTTTTTATTTTCAGACGGAAAGGAGGATTGATATGCCGAGAATGAGTAAGAAACGGAAACAAGATTGGGCATTGTTTCTGAACGAAAGAAATCGCATTACCTACAACGAACTTTGCAGAAAATGCAGTAATGACTGCAAGCAGAGTTTCCGTTGTATCGTGGTGCTTTGCCCTAAGTATTTATCGAAAAGGAGAACGAAGAAAAATGAAGCAAATGGAAAATGAAATGAATGTAAATGTCCCTCTCGAAGTTATTAAGGCAAGTGAGATTGAGCCGAAGGAAGTGAAATGGCTGTGGTATCCGTATATTCCGTACGGCAAGGTTACGCTGTTGCAGGGCGATCCGGGCGATGGAAAAAGCAAGTTAATGCTGTCAATCGCCGCACTGCTCTCTAAGGGCGAACCTCTGCCTTTTACTGAAACGGAAGAAAATGAGCCTATGACTATCATCTATCAGACAACGGAAGATGATGCAGACGATACGGTAGTACCCCGATTTAACTCTGCCGGTGGGAACGGAGAAAACCTTATCTTCATCAAGGAAGATGAAAAGTCTTTATCCTTTGGAGATAACCGTATTGCTGAAGCAATCGAAAAGTATCACGCAAAACTTTTAATTCTTGACCCGATGAGTTCCTATATCGGAGAGAACTGTTCAATGAACAATGCCAACGAAACAAGGGCAGAGTTTAATCACTTGATTGCAGTTGCAAAAAATACTGGCTGTGCCATCGTGATTATCGCCCATATGAACAAGATGAGAGATATAAATCCTCTTTATCGCACCAACGGTTCGATTGATATTGCGGGTGCTGCAAGAAGTATTCTTGCAATCACACGCACACCGAACAAAGAAGCACCAGCGGAACGATATATGGTGCAAGTGAAATCTAACCTTGCCCCGACAGGCTCGGCAATTCTTTTTGAGGTGGCAGAAAAGGGAGTGGACTTTATCTCTGAAATGGAAATGACAGCAGAAGAAGCGTTCCAATCCCTCGCACCCAAAATGGGCAGACCGAACGAAAAGGAAATCAAGGCGAAAGAATTTCTTTTGGAAATGCTGAAAGACGGAGAAATGCTTTCTTCGGATTGCGAAGAAGGACTTGAAGCCGCTGGGTTCAAAAAATCGACCATCAAAAAGGCAAAGAAGAAAGCAGGAGTTATCTCCCGAAAACAAGGCTTTCTGTGGTACTGGTCTTTGCCGATGGGCGATATACCGAGAGAATAAAAGCAGGCTGTCTGATGGCGGGACAGTCTGTTTTTATGATGGAGGTATCAAAAGGAGGTCAAGGGGGAACACCCTTGCCCACGACATCTTTGCAGACGAAGTCTGAAAGTGTCATAGTGGGTTACACACATTCAGAGAATGTTGTGTAATGGCTTCGCCCTGTCTGGAAAGGAGAGAAAAATGGCAAAAACCAATAAGGCGGATATGAGTTGTGCAAGGGTAAAACAGTACACCGCTTTTGATGTGAGCAAGGCGGAAAGGCACAATGAACGCAAGAATGAAACCTATGAAAATATGAATGTGATTACGGAACGCATAGCCCTTAATGTGCATTTCAAAAAACCGACTGTCCCAACCTATATGGAGCAGTTAAAGCAGATGGAAACAGACGGGTTAGTATCGCTTCGTGGACTGAGGAAAGACGCTACCCTTTTCAATGAGATTGTGATTGATGTGAATACGATGTACTTCGAGCGTAACGGTGGTTATGAATATGCAAGGCAGTTTTATGAAGAAGCCTATCATTTCATCGAAGAAAAATTCGGTGCTGATAATGTTATATCGGCAGTAATGCACGCTGATGAAATCAATGTAGCCGCAACCGAGGAACTGGGAAAAGAGGTTTACCATTATCATCTTCACGCAATGGTTCTGCCTGTTGTGGAGAAAGAAATCTTATGGAGTAAGCGTTGTAAAAACCCCGAACTGCGAGGAACGGTCAAGGAAGTGGTTAATCAGATAAGCCATTCAAAGAAATGGAAATCGGATATTCCAATGACCGATGAAAAAGGAAATCCATTGTTAAAGAAGAACGGCAAGCCGATGTTTCGAGCTTCGTACAGCATACTGCAAGATGAACTGTTTAATTATATGACGGAACGAGGGTTCAAAGGCTTTCAGCGTGGCGAATACGGAAGTACAGCAGAGCATTTAACTTCCCTGCAATATCAAATCCAACAGGACAAAGAACGATTGGAGAAGTTGCAGAAGCGTATTCAAAAGGAACAGGTTAAATATGAGCCTGCCCGTCATATCTCAAAGACCTTAAACGAGATTGACGGTATGGGACAGAAAACCTTTACGGGCAAGATGGCAATATCCAAAGAGGACTACTCACAACTGACTGCCCTTGCAAAAGAGGGAATTACCAGTCGTGCGGAAATCAATAAGTTGGAGCAGAGTGCAAATTATTACCGACAGAAATATTTTGACAGTGCAAACGCATTGGAGAGAATGAAAACCAAATACAACGAACTGAAAGAAAAGTGCAGACCTTTTCTTGAAGCGTTGGAGCATTTCCCCGAAGTTGCTAAACTTTTTACCGAAAAAGTGAAGCAACTTTTTTCTTTTAAGGAAGCACAGGAACGAGCCGAAAAAGAAGCGAGGGAAAAAGAAAGACAAGAGCGTATTAAGGCACGAAGAAACAAGCGTGGTATGGAAAGATAACCATTTCCATTATACTCACGACTTAATGACTTCTTGATATGTTCCGATGAAACAGGCTGTATTTGTGGGGTGTTCCAAACGGAATGCCCCACAGTCAATTTATGAAAAGGAGAAACGGACTATATGAAAGAAAACACTTTATCTTATACAACGCGAATAGGCAAAACAACTTTTATTGTCAATGTGAAGCAATCGGAAAGTGCGAAGAAGCCTTTGAATACGGTGTTTCAAGAAATATGCCGACACGAGATGTTAGGCGTTTTTTCAGCAGATAAATATTTGAATTTAGAAAACTTACAAAAATCATCTTGACAAACTCGTTCCCGAGGGAACTGGCTATCGCCAGAAGACCCGCTTTGCTAAATTTTTTAATTTGCCAGAATTGATGAATCTGTTTAAACAAACAGCGGACATAAAGACGAAAGATCAATTAAATCTTCCAGTACCAAGAGACGAGACAAAGACGATTGTAGCGCAGCCGTCTGAGCTGCAGAAGAAGATGGTTGCAGAATTATCAGAGAGAGCGGCAGCTGTACATAATGGTTCTGTAAACTCCACTGTGGATAATATGCTGAAAATCACATCAGATGGTCGAAAGATTGGACTGGATCAGCGTTTGATGAATTCACTTTTGCCGGATGATGCAACCAGCAAAGTGAATCTCTGTGTTGGCAATGTGATACGAATTTGGGAAGAAGGAAAAGAAAACCGACTCACGCAGCTGATCTTTTGCGACAACAGTGTGCCAAAACCGAATACGTTTAATATCTATGATGATGTAAAGGGAAAACTAATTGCAGCAGGGATACCGGAGACGAAAATTGCGTATATTCACGATGCAGATACGGAAGTCAAAAAGAAAAACCTCTTTTCCAAAGTCAATGATGGACAAGTACGGATTCTGCTGGGCAGCACCCAGAAGATGGGGGCAGGAACGAATGTGCAGGAACGTCTGATTGCAGTACATCACTTGGATGTTGGATGGCGTCCGGCAGACATGACACAACGAAATGGCAGGATTATCCGCCAGGGAAATAGGAATCCAGTTGTACAAGTCTATAATTATGTTACTGAGGGAACATTCGATTCGTACTTATGGCAAACGCTTGAAAACAAGCAAAAATTTATTTCGCAGATTATGACGAGTAAATCGCCAGTTCGTTCCTGTGAAGATGTGGATGAGCAGGTGCTGACGTATGCGGAGGTCAAAGCCTTGTGTGCAGGCGATGATCGCATTAAAGAGAAAATGGATTTGGAAGTGGATATTGCAAGATTGCGTATGCTGAAAGCGGAGCATCAGTCGATGCAGTATCGGTTAGAAGATCAGCTGCTCAAAACATTCCCGGAACAAATCCGGGAAAAAGAAGGAATCATTCAAAAACTGGATGCGGACATAAAAACAACAGAGCAGTATCCACCATTTGCTGAGAACACCATCTTTCTGGAGATTTTGGGGAAAGTGTACACCGATCAGAAAGAAGCAGCAAAGGCTTTTTTAGAAGCAGGAAAAACCTGTAAGGATACCAGGTCAATACGGATTGGCTCGTATCGTGGATTTGAGCTGGAAGGATATGTCAATGTGATCACGGCAGAGATCCAGATTGCTGTGAAAGGAAAGCTGAGTCATCCATTTGAATTATCGGATGTTCCAGCCCTAAACTTAAAACGTTTGGATTCCGCGCTGAATAAGCTTCCAGAACGAATGATTCTGGAGAAAGGTAAGTTGGAAGCATTGTATCAGCAGAGAGAGGATGCGCAGAAACAGTTGAATACACCATTTCCGCAGGAAGATGAGCTGAGAGAAAAAACAAAGCGTCTGGAAGAACTGGCAGTGGAACTTGATGTAGATGCCGGACGAGAGCCACAGGAAAATGAAGATAATGAAAAAACTACTATGAAAATATCAAAACCAACAGGAATTCGTCAATCAAGATTTTCTCGTTTTCGCCGTCAAAAGGATGAAAAAGAGGAAGATGCAGATGAAGACATTGATTTCTGAGAAAAGGAGAGAGCTATGAAACGTAGTCAAGATGCAGATGCTTATACAATCAAAATAGGAAAAGAACGGTTAGCGCAGGCGGCACAGCTGCCCGCACAGCCCTATTCGTTGTCCGCATCAAAAACCATTATATTTGATACGGAAACAACTGGATTGAATCCCGGAGAAGATGAAATTATTCAGATTTCAATTATTGACGGATTGGGAAATGTATTGATCAATGAATTGGTACATCCGTATTGGAAAAAGAGCTGGTCAGAAGCGGCGCGTGTGAATGGAATAACACCTGATCGGGTTGTCAATGCACCATACCCACATGAGTTAATCCCAAAAGTAAAGGGAATTTTTGCCGCTGCTGACCTGCTGGTTGCGTATAATAATCAGTTTGATCTGAATTTCTTGGAAGAATGGGGGATTCAGGCGATAGGAAAGAAGCAGTTTGATGTCATGCTGGCGTTTGCTCGTGAATATGGAGAGTGGAATGATTTTTTCTGCGATTACAAATGGCAGAAACTGGGTACGGCTGCGGCATATTATGGGTATCATTTTCGGGCGCATGATAGTCTGGAAGATGTCCGGGCAACTTTATATATTTTTGATCAGATGCAGCACTCAAATAAAAGAGAGCTGTTCGAGGATTACTTCTGGGAAGATTCTGAAGATGAGTTTGATGAGGAAGAAGAATGGTAAAATTATAAATCTGTTAATTAAGAAATTTGTCATACTAAATGGCTTGATTTTATAACAAGATGTCGATATACTAACAATAAAGGAAGGTGATCAGAATATGGAAAAGCGCTGCAATTTTGAACTCTTTAAAAGCAATGTGTGTCATCGCTTAAAAGAAAGCGGAGATATTGATTTTTTGATTGAAACATTAGAAAAGGATATGATACGGGAATATTATAACCGAAAGTGGTATCTGGAGTGCTTTTATCTGCTGGCAATGGTAGACTATATTAGCAGGGAGATTGGAGCGCCTCTTTGCAGTGAGTATGAAGATCTGAGACAGCAACGGTTACAAAAACTTGTATATCCGGCAGGAGTTATTGTTACGGCGAATGTATTAAAAAATGATCAAATAAAAGAGGAAGCGGTAAAAAATTCGATTCCTGAATTTTTAAGACATAATATTGTTGAGAGTGAGGTGAGAAATGTCATCTGATAGTTCTGTCTTTACGGGAGAAAACTTAAATGATTATTTAAAAGCGGTAGCAAAAGAATATAAAAAGATGGGCGGAAAAGCTATGCCAGCTGAGCTTATCTTAATAGGTGGAGCAGCAGTAATTGCAAATTATGGTTTTCGTGAAATGACAACAGACATTGATGCAATTATTCATGCAGCATCAGTGATGAAAGACGCAATCAACTCGGTTGGAGACCAATACCACTTGCAAAATGGGTGGCTAAATACGGATTTTATGCGAACTGCATCCTATTCCCCAAAATTAGATCAGTATTCTACCTATTATCGGACGTTTGGCGGTATCCTGAGTGTGAGAACTGTTCAGGCTGAATATTTAATTGCAATGAAGTTGCGTTCCGGTCGTTTGTATAAGAATGATCGTTCAGATATCGCAGGTATTTTGGCGGAACATGAAAAGCGTGGAGAGCCGATTACAATGGATCGGATTACGCAAGCGGTTACGAATTTATACGGAGGCTGGGAGCAGATATCAGCAAGCTCTCAGCTGTTTATTCAGCAGATTATGCAAAATGGTGAATATCAAAAAACGTATGGAGCAATTCGTCAGGAAGAACAGGATAATAAAGAACTGTTGATTTCCTTTGAAAGTAAATATCCAGGCGCAACAACTTCGGAAAATGTAGAGCGTATTATAACTGATTTTAAGAAGAAACAAAAGCGAAATCAGACGTTGAACTGGCTGAAAAATCAAAAGCAGGAAAACGCACAAGATATTGAAGCAGATGATGAGCTTGATCAGTAAAGAATGGTAAAAATATATAGTTAATGCAGAATAGGGTATACCTTATTCTGCACTTAAAAAGTAAAAGATAAGTGTAAAAATAGAGTCTGATTTTTTGAAAAATGCAGTTTGCAGGAAAAATCAAGGCTTTATTTTTACACTTTTTTGAATGGAGGTATGAAATGCGAATTGCTTATGTGCGTGTCAGTACGGAAGAACAGAATGAAGCGAGGCAACGCGAAGCGTTGAAACAATACCGGATAGAAAAATGGTTCTGCGAGAAGCGATCAGCAAAAGATACGAATCGCCCGCAGTTGGAGGCAATGTTGGAGTTTGCCAGAAGCGGAGATACCATTTATATTCATGATTTTTCACGGTTGGCAAGGAATACGCAGGATTTGCTACGGCTTGTACAGCGAATGCAGCAGAAAGAAATACAGTTGATAAGCTGCCAGGAACAAATTGACACGGCAACAGCAACCGGAAAATTGATGCTGACGATGATTGCAGCAATCAATGAATTTGAACGATCAATTCTGCTGGAGCGACAAAAGGAAGGAATCGCGATTGCAAAAAGAGAGAAGCGGTATCAGGGGAGGAAGCGTATTCAGCAGCCAGATAGCTTTGAACTATTATATGGAAGGTATCGGGATCACAAAGTTACAAAATCTGAAATTGCAAGGCAGCTGGAGATTAGTCGCCCGACGGTAGATCGTCTGATTAAAGAGATGGAAACGGGTCATAAAGGAAAATCCTGAAAGGATGTTGCTTTACGGCCCGTAGGCAAAAGGGTAGCTGCAAGGCAGCGTAGGGGAATTGCAGATTCCCCTGTTTAGTGCTGAAAACAGTAAACAGAGGCTTGAAAAAAGAATGAAAGTTTGCTATGATGATGTTAACACGTTAATTTGCGAAAGCGAAACGAATTTTCAAAAAGGAACGGTGAAATCATGGCAAGACTTACTCATTCAGATCGGATTAAAATGGAAGCATTGTTAAATGCAGGACATAGTGTGAAAGAAATCGCAAACCAGTTGCATGTACATCAAGCAACGATATATCGTGAGTATAATCGTGGTAAATATATGCACCGTAACTCTGATTATACAGAAGAGGAACGTTATAGTAGTGATTTGGGCCAGCAGGCACATGATTGGTATATAACCGGAAAAGGTCGTCCATTAAAAATAAAAAATGATATTAAGTATATTGAAAAGCTAGAGAAGAAAATACTGGATGAAAAATATAGCCCAGAAGCCGCATTAAATGCGTTACAGCAAGAGGGAGAACAAATGTGTATTAGTGTGCGAACTCTGTATCGCTATATTGATGATGGAATTTTTTTGAAATTGACGAATGCACATCTTCCAGTAAAAGGAAAAGCTAAAAAGAAGGAAAAACAGAAACCTGTTCAGAAACGGGCGAGCGCAGGTGTAAGTATTGAGAAAAGGCCAGAAGAAATTATGACGCGAGAAGAATTCGGTCACTGGGAAATGGACACTGTTAAAGGAAAGCGCGGTGTCACAAAGTCCTGCTTACTCGTTTTATCAGAACGTAAAACGAGAAATGAAATTGTAATCAAGATGCCAGATCAGGGAGCAGCTTCTGTAGTCGCGTCTTTGGATATGTTGGAAGAAAAGTGGGGAAAATTATTTTCGACTGTGTTTAAGTCGATTACAGTCGATAATGGTGTTGAGTTTTCTGATACTGTTGGATTGGAGCGTTCTTGTCTGCGTGCTGAAAAAAGAACAGCACTTTATTACTGCCACGCGTATTCCAGCTGGGAGCGTGGAACAAATGAAAACATTAACAAGCTGATCAGACGACATATTCCGAAGGGCGTTGATTTTGATGATCGAACGGCTGATGATATTGTGTACATTGAAAACTGGATCAATAATTATCCTCGAAGACTCTTTAAATTCAAAACATCGAAGGAACTGTTTGAGGCAGAGCTTGCAAATTTAGCTTAGTGACACAACAGAAAATTTTAAATACATTCTAAGAGTAATTTACATGTTACACTTAGAAAATTTTTTTGAAAAATCTTTCGCATTACTATTGACAACACCCAATCCTGAAAAAATATAAAAAAACAAGTTGAAATTTTGAACTCGCTATGTTATACTTGAACACAGGAAACCTCAACTGTTGCGAAATTGTGCGTGGAAAGTCTTACACGTGCTATCGGCAAGCCAAAATAAAAATCAGGAAGGAGATAGGAGCGAATGCAGAAAGAAGTAATACCAAATTTGCATGAAATTTTATACGATCCAGAGCTTAACTGTAAGGAAAGACTAGCTATGTTAATGTTCTTAGACGTCAACGGAACCGTAAACATTGGCTATGAAAAATTAGCAGAACAGATGGGTGTTAATCGTTCGACTGCAATTACAACTGTTAAAGCTCTGGAAGAAAAGGGATATGTTAAGTGCTATCGAAAAAATGCCGGAAGGAGGAATGTTACAAATCAATATGTTGTAACAATTTAAAACATCATATGGACACATTAAAGAGGGAAAATGTCCGTCCATTTACGATGATACATACTGATTTTTTGGATTGTGAGAAGCTTACAGCAAATGAAAAGATGTTGTTAGCAATCCTAATGAGATATAGTTATAACTATGGTCCGCCACCAAAAAATTATCCAGGATTAACGGGATTGGCAAAAAAAACAGGACTGACGAAAAGGATTGTACAGGACACCTTAAAAGCGCTGGAAAATAAGGGAATAATCAAAAAGCAAGCAAGATACATGGCCGGGAAAAACGCACATCTGTCTAATGTGTATACAGTGCGAGACGTACCATCCATGTGGTTACCAGACACAATTACTAATAGTATGGATCTCGATATGGCAGACGCAACAAATCAATCAATTAATTTTCTACGTTGTAGGGGGTATAAGGTAACAAGTCCAGAGGAAGCGTCCTCATTAGGTGTTGGCGCACCAGATAATGAAGAAGAATCGCTCCCAAAAAAACATATTAACTTAGTATATGAAAAACGTTCGTTTACATTGATATACAATGATTTTTTGGACTGTGAAACGTTGAAATCCAAACAAAAACTAGTATTGTTGCTACTGATGCGTTATGGTGGCAATGACAGCAAGGCATTTCCAAGTGCAGCAACACTAGCGCGAAAAACCGGAATGTCTGCTCGTAGTGTGCGCTATGTCATCGCAAAACTAATAGATCTTAAACTGATTGGAAAATATGCAAGATATGATCGTAACGGTGGGCAGACAAGTAATGTATATGTTGTGCATGACAATCCAGAGATCTGGCAATCTCGAACAGCAATGGGTAGTTCTGATTGTGAAATAACTACAATGATAGCAAGATTGAGGGCAGAAGGATATGAGGTAAATAAGAAAAAAACAGAAGAGCAATGCGACAATAAAACACCAAAAAAGGATGAAAAAAAGAAAGCGTCCTCAGCAGGTGTTGGCGCACCAGACAGAGAATCGCTCCCAAAAAAATATATTAACTTATGCTCTAATAATACATTATCTGAGCATAAAAGTCAAGAGAAAACTGAAAAAAACAGAGCTTTTGCCAATGAAAATATTACCAAAAAAGAGAGCGAAACCGAACGATATTCAATGCAATTTTTGTATGATCACTACGACTATACGAGTATATCAATGATTGCAGATCAGCAGTCCCTTGGACAAGGTAATGTTGATGCAGTTTTTTCGTTGCTATATGATACTCTTAATTGCCAGCAATCATATATTAGGATAGGGCAGGAGAGTAAGCCAATAAAAGTTGTTATAAGCAAACTTTTGAAGTTAAACTGGGACGATATTATTGATACTATCATATCGTACAAAGCACAGCCAGAAACAATACATAGCCCATTGGCATGGATGCGAACGGCGTTGTACTATGCAAAAGAAAACAATCACCTACACATCACTAATGAGTTGGCCAAACATTACAACGGTTGCTCAGATCAGGACGACTAGGCGGGTCATATTACAAAAATCGGACAATATGATAAGGCTGGCAGCAAGTGGCAGATAGCTCAAAAATAGGAGGAGACGCCTGGCCTTTTTGTAAACCCAAACAATTCGGCTTTTCAGACATCATTAAATGCAAAGATATATGTTGACAAGACTGGCTTAATTGAGTACACAAATGGCGTTTTGGCATCTACAGATGCGTATATTTGTAATAGCCGTCCACGCAGATTTGGAAAATCCATTACCGCTAATATGCTTGTTGCGTATTATAGCAAAGGTTGTGATTCAGAAAAAATGTTTTCGAATCTGGAAATTGGAAAATCAAGGGATTTTCGGAAACATTTGAATCAGTATAATGTAATCCATTTTGATGTCCAATGGTGCATCGAGCCAGCCGGAGGATCGGAGCATGTTGTTGAGTATATCTCAGAGCAAGTTATTAGCGAATTGAATCAGTATTACCCGAATATATTGGCACAAGATACAATATCATTGCCAGATGCATTGCGCAAAATTAACGAAAAGACTGGGACTAGATTTGTTGTAATTGTTGACGAATGGGATGTCCTCATTCGCAACGAAACTTCCGATTCAAAGATTCAGGATCAGTATATCAATTTTTTGAGAGGCATGTTTAAGGGGGTTGCTCCGACGCAATAAAAAGGGTAACGGTCAGCTCGTGTACCGTTGAAAGATATTGCAAATCGTAGTGTTTCAAAACCCCAAAAAACAATCCCGCATTCCTAGTGGTGTGGGCTAAGAACGCGGGATTGTTGCCAAATGTAGTTTTCTCTGTATTATAAGATTTTTTGAGACTTTGAGGGAAAGACCACGCTGGATTGTCGTGGTAGCCACCTTTCCCCCAAGACGTAAATTGCATTGGTAGATATATCACAGGGAATTTGCGCTGTCAAGAAAAATTTTGAAATCTCAAATTTTCGACAACAAATAAGCATTGAGGGTGAACCTCTCCCATCTATAGTTTGCAGAGCAAACTATAGATGGGGCTTCTGCCTTATGATTGCTCCCTTTAAAGGAGCACAGAATGCCTGACTCCAGATAGGGCTTCCACTCAGAGACTCAGTGCGCGGAAACTACGCAGTCTTTTCAGATTACGCAGCTCCCTTGGTTGCACTAAGTTCCGCATGGAAGTTAATTAGAGTAGCCAGGGTGCAATAGGTTCGTCTGCCGAGTTCCGGGACTTTTGCCGAAACCGACAACAGTTTCTTCGCAGAAACTGATTTTAAGAACACGCGAATAAAATAGCGCGCTCCGATATTTTTAGAGGCGGAAAGGTCACAGTTATAGACCTTTCCACTCTGAAAACGACATAATTCATAGGTATTAAAACCGGCATCCCTGCCACGAAGGACACGTCCGGTTCCGTCATATGCAAGTCTGGAGGTATTGACTGCACAGATATAAGAGACGCGAATTCCATGTCGGGAAGCCATCGCTTCCACTCGTTTCTGGATGTCTCGTTTTCGCCACAAGGAAAGACGCTGTTTTTTCCTGCCGCGTTTCCTGCCGCTTATCTTCAGATATTCAAATACAATGACTTGTACATTCTGCTGATCAGCGTAGGCAACGATCTGTTGTGCGGTCTTGATGGCGATCTCTCTGTTGTAATTATTCACAAATCTCCAGAGTCTTGCATTCCTGCGACTTCCATGCTGCTGTGCCTTTTTAATCGTGTTTAATAGTCCATTCATCCGGTCTTTTTCTACAGGACTGTTAATAAACGTCTGTCCTGTGACAGTTCCATCACGATGGAGAACGGAACACGTTGCATCGGTATTGATGCCGAGGTCTACGCCAAGTACGGACTCCACATTGGAATCGGATACATAGGTAGGAAACTCCTTTCCTGATTTCGTATATGCAATCCGAAGCTCATATCTGCGATTCCGTTTTGCCAATACCGGGGCTTTTGCCTTCCAGTCTGACATGCTGGTAACTGCATACTTAAAATCCGTATTTCGGATCCGGACGGGATACCAGATCCAGTCGTGTCCGTCATACAGTTTAAGTTCAGCAGTATTGCCATCCTGTTTAAAGGTATTTCCCCGATAGAAACATGGCATGACATCCTGAGAACGGTTTAAAAATGGGCAATGTCCCTTCTTTCCACCTTTTTCCCAGTTTTCTATCCACTTCCGGTATGCAAATACTTTCCCGATTGCAGTTGTGATCGCATCACGGCGAAGATAGGACGGCATCTTATAAAAGTGCTGATCGAAATACGGATAGGCTGCCTCATTCCCTTTCGTAGAATGGACTAACCATTCTACGTATTGTCGTCTGAGCTGACCTGCCGTAGCCTTTTCGCTGTCATGGATTTCTTTTAACTCAGGATAGTGAGAAAGCGCGATGCCGACCAGATAGTTTACGGCATCACGATAAAACTTGATCGTATGATCAAAGATATGGTTTTCTTTTGTGATTTTTAATCCATAAGATACAGTCGCCATCTTGCATTCCTCCTATAGATATATTATACTACAGTTACACTTAGTTGTAAAGGAGAAAGTGCAGACAATGAATACTGAATATAAAACAAATCGGCACAGCTGTTACAGCCTTGAATATCATTTAGTTGTAGTGACAAAATATCGTCACCCAGTAATTGTAACCGAGCTAAAAGAAAGACTGCTTGCCCTTTCAAAAGAAGTCATTGAAGACTTCTGGAACTGTAAAATCACGGCAATTAACACAGACAAAGATCATATTCATATCATGTTCGAAGCACCACCTCAGGTACAATTGTCGAAACTGATTAACAATTATAAAACGGTGACATCACGGAGAATTCGGAAAGAATTTGCGGATTTTTTAAAACCATACTACCAGAAGCCCTATTTCTGGTCTGACAGTTATTTCGTATGTACCGTCAGTGACCGTTCTCATGAAATGATACAAAGATACATTGCAGCGCAGGGGACAAAGTAACCCGCTACATCGCTAACCCCGCCCAAGCAACGAATGCTATGGACGGGGCATGCGCTCAGTGACAACAGTAAGTTATTAGTCAAATTCTGCGCCGCAAAAAAATGGTTAAAACTGACAAAAATACCTTTTTTAACCATTTTTTGCTTGACTCATCACAGTACTTGCGTTATGATACAGGCAACAAATGGTTACAAGATTCGCCTTGATTTGTAGATCACGGGCAGACTATCAATATAATTACAATTATATTGATAGTTGGAGATAGGCTTCTACGAAAATTTTGTACTACTCTTCCGTCGAAGTTTGTCTCAAATTCGGTCGCCTTTAGTATATTCAGAACAACAAGTTTTGTCAAGAACTAAAAATTATAAAATTAACAATAAGTTATTTTTTCGACAGGAAGTTATTTTTTTAACCACGAAAAATAAAAACTATTTTTGCCCGAGCTTTTACATTGAGAATATAGTATATATACTTTGGCACTCCGATGGAGTGCCTTTTTTTGTAAATTTGAAACAAAACATACGTTCCAAATTCAACATTCAGTTTTGCTTTAAACACGAAGTTAAAAAAATAACTGATTGACATTTTCATAACCGCGTGTTAAACTAACTTAAATATAATACAATCTATAAAGGAGATGTTATACATGTCGATCAAAATGTCTCAAAAGGAGTTAGACGTTTTAGCGATTATCTCTCATTCCGAAAGTCCAATGACAATCTCAGATGTTGTGAAGACAAACCCCCAAGAATATACTTTAAACATCGTTAAGCCAATTGTCCGCAAACTTATTCAGCTGCAAATGATAGAGGATTGTGGATTTACGTATCGTGGTACTTCTATTGCAAGAAAATTCGTACCAACGAAACAGGCACATATTGTTTTGGAAGGTATCTTTCAGCAAGAATACCAGAATTATCGTAAAGTATTCCCGGATAATTCGCTCTTGCTTGCTCTTGTAAAGTCAGAGTTTTCGCATGAAAATAATCAGGAAGACATTAAAAGACTGGAGGACATGTTGAATACAATTAAAGCACAACATAGCACGGGGGGGGGTAAACGATGAATCTGTCGTTTGAAACTGTACTGACAACCCTCACTGCTTCTTTTTTATTATTCGGTATTGCATGTTACATGCTTGCCAGAGCAAAAAGAATCATTGCAGTTGGCTTTCAAACAATAGTATTTATTTGTACGCTTTCCATTGTAAGGCTAATGTTACCTGCGGAGCTATTCTTTTCAAAAACACTGAGACTGGGTGGATTGTTTACTAACACTGTATCCTTTTTTCGGCAACGCCACGATCTGTTTTTGGGCTTTTCGATCTACCCATGGAGTATACTGATTGCAGTGTGGGTAATTGGAATTGTTTGGCATCTATATAAATTTTTTAAGTCATATCGGGCGGATGCCGTGCTGATCTACAATATTGGTACTCCAGTTTCTGATCAACCCGAATACGAGGCGCCACTTAGAGCGGCTTGTAAATTGTGCAATACAAACCACCAATTTGAAATTTTGAAAATTCGTGGTATCAACACACCGGCTATTTTTTCATTATTTAAACCAATTATCATATTACCTGCGGATTTCAAGTATGACAGTCAAGAATTAGAAGTGATATTTCGTCACGAAATTGGGCATTTCGTGCATCATCATCTATTATATAAATTTCTCATTGAGCTATTTTTGACGGTATACTGGTGGAACCCGTTTAATTCCTGTATTCGTTTGCAAATTGATACTTTACTGGAAATGAGTATAGATCGCACTCTCACATCCAACACCAAAGAAATGATTTTATACATGGAGTGTTTGCTTAGTACGGTAAAGAAAACAGCCATTGTAAAATCAGTTTCCTTATCCAGCACAACATCATTGTCATTGTCGAATTTTAAAGAAAATATGCTTGAAAAACGCTTTGACGTGATGATGCATCGCCCAAAACACCATGTTTTTCTTTCTACCTTATTAGTGGCAATAAGCCTTACTATTTTCTCAGGGTCATTTTGTTATACGTTAAAGGGATATGCAACTCCAGATGAAGTAATATCTGGTGCATACTTTTCACTAGAAGAAGACGCTTATGCAGTTCTCAATGCGTGTGGCACTTATGACTTGTACTATAATGGAGAATATCTTGAGACGGTAGATTCACTTAAAGGATATGAAGGAATGCATATACATAACTAATATTAAGGAGGGAATTCAAAATGAAAAACATCAAAAAACTTGCTGTAGTTTGCGCAATGGCGCAATGTTTGGCTTTATCAGTTACATATGTTGTTCCAGCTGCAGAAGCTGCCACTTACTCTTCTACCGATAATCAATCGGCCCGTTTCGGTGATGAGTATACCTGGTATTACAAAAAAGAAAACGGAAAACTCTACAAGAGGCTTTACAACAATTCTGTCGGACGTTGGGAATCTGACTGGATTTTTGTTAAAAATCTGTAATGATCTGCATTAGTTCTTTTACAGCAACAAAAAAAACAGCTCCCCTTTAGTCGTTGGTCGTTAACGACAGGGAGCTGCTTTTTGTTGCGGAATTTTTTCTGAAGAAGAATGCACTGCGTTTAAGATGCCTCTGCCAGAAAGAAAATTCCTACTGACCAGAAAGTACGACGGGAATGCCCCCCTGTGTTCTTTCCGTTGGTTCGCAGTTTAATTATATTATACTATATTTTGAATAGTGTTTCAATAGGCAAAAGACAATTTTTTTAATATTTTGTTAAAAGCCGTAGTTGTTTGTATCCCTGGAATACAAACAACTACGGAAATAGTGATGAAATTGTATCCAAAGTATAACTTTTCGCTTCTTATTGGCTTCTTTTCGATAATGTGGTATGCTTTATTGGGAAGTGAGGTGATACCATTGACGCAAGGGGAACGAGTAAGGGAAGTACGAAAATCCTTGCAGCTTACATTAGAAGAATTTGGCAAGAAACTGGGTGTTCAACGAGCAATCATATCTAAGATTGAAATTGGAGATCGAACTTTAACGAATCGCATGATAAAAGACATATGCCGAGTGTATCATGTGAGTTATGATTGGCTTGTTTATGGAGAAGGAGAACAGTTTGAGGATCTAACTGAAGCGATTCTGGATGAGCTTTGTATTGAGTACAACTGCGACAGTACAGATAAAAAACTGATTTCTGAGTATTTGAAATTAGATCCAGAAAGCAGACAAACATTAAAGGATTACATGCGGAAGGTTTTTGTTGAAGAAAGTGAAGATCAGGACTAGGCTACTCAAAACAGGCTTCCAAAATCTTTGAAAAATTTGGCAATAAGATTGATGTAGTATCTGCTGCTACCCTATCACAAAGAGTCAGGATCGGTCCTGACTCTTTGTTGCCATATTCTTCACGAACTTTCTTAAAACAGCATTCTCAGTCATATCCAGTTGATCATAAGTCTTTAATAGTCGAATGAGCAGACTGATGAACTCATCGTCGGTTCTGGCAAGTAATCTCAATATACAACTTCTGCTATCCTCTGATGTATATGGTTCACCGATACCAGTACGCAACCAGTCTGCATTAACGAGAAAATGTTTTTGGATGATTGACAGCGTCTGTTCGGATGGCTTGTTTTCTCCACTTTCGAGTTTGCAAATTGCTGAACGAGAGATGGATAGCGTTTGTGCAAACCTCAATTGACTCAATCCGGCATCGGTTCTTATTTTTCTGATCCTGTCACTTATCATATTTTTTCCTCAAAAACCTATGTATTTTTCGCTATCGTATGCTCAGTTATTTAATGTTGTTATTGACAGAGAAGACGCTTTGATACTTCCTCTTGCCTAAAGGCAGAGAAAGTATCAAAAAGCAGTCAGTTTGAGTTACGATTTTCCTTAATGCCATAACTAATGTAATGCGTATAGTATGCTGCCCAGTTGCTTCCAAAAGCGTTTCTGAGATCAACATATCTGTTCCTGTAATTGACTACGTTAAAGCTTTCTTTGGCAATACGTGCCTCTTTCATTCCATTACTGATGAAATGCTTGAATGCGAGGTCATAGTTGTTTCCAAATGCATTCCTCAAATCCTGATAATGACCCAGGTAATAAACCGGGTCAAATACTGCGGAATAGTCAACGCCGTTGTGAATATACTTTTTCGAGCTGGCAGCCGGGACAGTCACGTAAACCGGGACCGGCTTGGACTCCCCATTTTTCGATTTGACATAAATGTGAGTGATGTATTTGCCGGATTCCCATCCATGCTGTGATACATTTACATGGAACGTAGCCGTATTCCCGGAGACAGAAGCATTATGCCATACAAGGTCGTCCTGACCACCATTTTCTGTCCAAGTTGGCATCAGTACGGATACTACGCCTGCCGGGGCATCGAAAGTAGCCGTCACATCATATCCGGAAGAAGTGATGTTGGATGCAACTGCTGTCTTGATAATCGGAAGGCTGTCCTTCACAGGGGCCGGCAGTGTTGCCGTGAGACCGTATATCGGTGCCCTACGCCCTTTCTTGTCTGTCAAGTAAATGTGGGTGATATAGCTTCCTGTCTCACCCTTATGGTCACTTGCCTTTACATGGAACGTAGCCGTATTCCCGGAGACAGAGGCATTATGCCATACAAGGTCGTCCTGACCGTTTTTCTCCGTCCACGTCGGCAGTTGCAAGGAGCTTACACCTTCCTGTGCGTCAAAGGTAACTGTAACGGTATACCCATCGGATGAAACATTGCTTACCTTGGCACTCGTAATCGTTGGGGCCGGAGTCGTCTTTTCAACATACGGCACGAAGACATATCTGGCTACCTGATTCCCTGCGGTACCTGTGATGGCATTGGTCACACAAACACCATAATCATCGCTGTATGCCTCGATACGCCATACCGGGTTGTATGTACCTGACGGGGTACCGTCAATTTTCTTCATATCCGTACCCATTGTTTCCGAATGAAGCCAGATGGAAGTATGTCCGGTAATACTGCTGATACCTGTCATCTTGGACGCAGGAATGCCATAGGTTTTCTCGATTTGTGAAGCGACATAATCCGTTGTGTCCTTTAAAATCGCACTCTGTTCTGTTACAGGATCATGACCATTATCCTGACGATCATAAGAACCTACGACCACAGAGACATGACCGCTATATGCATTCGGTGCGATGTAGACCGCAATGGTTCCCGGAATCTCAAAGTATTCCGGGTTTTGGCGGTGTGTTACATTCTTCGCCGCCAACTGGTAAGATATCTTCCTGCCGGAGCCTACGAAAGTCATGATGTCTCCTACCGCCATATTCTGGCACTTCTGATTCCAGTCCGCTGTCGTGATCGGGACATTACTTGTGATGCCGAGATCATACATGGATCGGGCAATAAGACTGGAACAGTCATAGTAATCAACATCATACCTGTGTAACTGGCTGTACCCGCAGCCTACCCTTGAAAGCATCTGCTTTGTCAGGTCGTATGCAGTCACGATCTGCATGTCATCGGTGTCAAGGGAAAGGGCGCTGGCTGCCAGGTAAAGCGGCGCAGCAGAATAAGCGGCTGCGTCGCCTCCTGCCGAGCCATCCATGTAATCCCCTGCCAGGGATGAATAGTTGACTTCCGGTGCATCTGTTAACGGTGTCCCGGCTGCATCATATTCGAAATATTCCTCTAACAGATCTTCCTGCCCTGTGGTTTCAGGCGAAAGGCTCTCTGTGGAAGCGTCAATGCTTACAGGTTCTGTATCGACATAGATATCTGATGCCTGCGTTTCTTCCTCAGTTTCGGATAACGATGCCTGCGTTTCTTCCTCAGTTACGGAAAATGTTTCGCTTTCGGTTTCACTTTCAGCAGGGCTAGTCTCGTCCTCACTTTCAGTAGACAGCTCTGTACTATCGGTAAGCACGGGTTCTTCTGCTTCCATAGGAATTTCCTGCGTGGTGTCTACTGCCTGTGAAAGCTCCGCTGCAGGAGTCGCTGTTGAGGTCAGTGCGGTAGAAAGGACCAGTGCTGCAAATGTTGCTGTTTTTCTTCTCATATTTTTTTATTTTCTCCTTTATTTAGCCAAGCATACGATAGTTTGCATATGCTCAAAATCCAGTTGCAATTACTTTTTTGATTTTGTACTCACCTATCGGCATTCCTTGACTTTTTTGATGCAGTATTCAAGACGCAATCCTCTGCCATACCATCGTAGACAAAGAATTGTATTGCTACCACTTCCCGGAAACTGTTCTTTGACAAGGTTAATGACGCGCGGATCAAATAGTGAACAAGCATCTGCCATCTTCAAACGACTCCACTGATCAATTCCATCTGACTTCAATTTCTCGAGCAGACGAGTACTTGGCGAATGGAGCGAATTGAGAATCTTGATCTGTTTTAAACATCCGGGGTTGAGTTCTCCAAAATCTGGATAAAACTCAATATCTTCTGGAATCTGAAGCTCAGGTGCATCAATTGAATCCTGCACCCAAGTACCAGTGTTCCATTTTTCTTTTCCAGTTGCAACCTCTGCTGCAATCTCCGCTTCCGTCAGGCTGTAGACGACACGGATCGGAAAAGTGTTTTGAATCGTATGGTCGATTTTCTGGTATCGGTAGGTATGCTCCAACAGATACAAAAATGGTCGATTCTGACGATTGTATCTTAGATCATTTTGCAACATCTTCAATGTATCAATTAGAGCAGATACAGACGCAGCTCGAAGAAATGAACTCACCCAAAGCTCCTGTACTCCAGATATATCAGATACCGGAGCAAGTGAATCCAAAAGTGACTTTAAGAAATTCTTTTGGGCCAACGAAGCACCTCTGTATGCGCTAGAAATGCGGTCATTCGGTTTGATTACTGCTTGGAACACAAAATCCTGATTGATACGCTTCTCGCTACCAAAAAGATGCTCTCGATCAATGATCTGCGTATCTTTGTATGCATTCTGCAATATACTAAATGACTTATACTGAACGGATTTTGACGGTAGCTTAATGTCTTTTTTCTTCTTCTGAAGCTCGTGTGCTTTGTCAAGTTCTGCTTTTAAGTGCTGCAATTGTAGCTGATTTTTGGAGTGCTTCTGTAGATAGTCGATTGTAATACTTGCGGAATATTTTGACAATTGATCTGTTAGATCAGAAACCTCATATCCGCAATCCTGTAACAGTCTGGTGACTGCTGCACCCTGCTTTTGTGTTGCACAACTGCTTTTCCACGAACTGATAAGCGACTCATCCCAAAAGAATGAGGAAAACATATCAGAACATTCCTTCTCGAGAACCTTTCGAATGCAGGTAGTGGCATCATCCAGCGAAATGGTATTCTCTGTTTTATACCACACGTTGTTAACGCATGCTGTAACAGACACTTTAGAGAGCATATCTGGTTCAGAAACCCATGCCTTTACAGTTTCGTCACGATTTCCAACAATCTGGTAACGCATTGCAGATGTCGGACCAATGGAGTAATGGATGCCTGGCAATACGGACATGTCAATATCCAGATCCTTTCTGTATACACTGTCTACAATTGATTGACCGAAGTTGCCGCTCTCCACTGCTTGTGAAATACATTTGGACTCTCGTTCAACCTCTTTTTCAAAAATATCATACTCTTCTGCCAGTGTGTTAATGACACCCAACCGTTTTGCACGAATTTCATCAACCGTCTTTTGAATTTCTTCCAGAGAAACAGGTTCCTCTTCTAGTCGGCTCACGACTTCTTTTGGAAGCAGGTTAATATTTTCATCAACCAAAGAGGTGATGCTGCAGATATGCTTTGCTTTTGCCGGAAGAATGTCTAACACTAGGCAACTCTCCTTGCCCTCTGCCAATCTGGTTCCTCTGCCAATCTGGTTCCTCTGCCGATGATCTGAGTATACAGCGTCGGATTCGCTGTTGGACGGCATACAATGATTCGATCTGTAATGGGAAGGTCGGAACCCTCTGTTAATACCATACAATTAACAATACAACGAATCTTGCCGGATAAGTAGTCAGCTTCGATCTGGTGTCTGTCGTTAGTGCTTGTCTGGCCAGTAATGATAGCAATCTCACCCTGCTTTTCTTTTGGAAGGCGTTCTCTGATTAGTGATACAATGATATTGCAGGATGCAATGTCGATACAGTATATTAGCGTGTGGTTTCCTTCGTGTGTACCTTGCGTCATATAGGCATCGGCTGTCGTTACATAGTAATGACTATTTGCCAGAAGCTTACCAACTTCTGAAGCATTGTAATCTCCACCTGTCATATGGACACCAGTTAAATCCACATCATTCTCTCGAATGACAATACCCTTGATTGAGGTTAGATATCCGTTTTTAATTCCCCATGCAAGATCCCTGGAAAAGCAAATCGAATCAAAAATATGAGCTAAACTAGCACCATCACCACGCTGCGGAGTTGCGGTCAGGCCGATCAGTTTTCTTGGATGGAAGTAAGAAAGAATCTTTCCGTATGTAACAGGAGCTGCGGCATGATGGCATTCATCAACAACGATGATGTCAAACGCATCTGGCAAATAGCGATGTAATCTGTTCTCGTGATACAGAGACTGAACCGACGCGGAAACTACTTCATCCGTCTCAGATGCTTGTTCATCAGCTTTCTCAATGCCAAAGGTACAGTTGAAGTACTTTTCTGGCTGGCGCACAAGCTCGTCTCTGTGGGAAAGAATAAGCATTCGTCCCTTACGGTTAATACGAGAAATAACTACTGTTTTGCCGAGTCCTGTTGCAAGGGCAACGATGGAATGCGCACCGTCTGGTAAAGCATTAATTGTGGTGACGCATTCCTGCTGATATGGTCTTAATGTAATATCATTTGCCATTATACTGCCTCCTTAGTTCTGTGTCAATCTCACCATCCAAAACCGTGGATTTCTCGTTTTCTGCTGATGCACTGGGTTCAACTGATGTGTTAGAGTCAGATGAAGAGTTATCGGACGAATGATATTTTTCTTCCCATTTTTTCAAATTTTCAACAGACGCAATCTCGTCCAGAATCGAAATTGGCAGATTAAACACAGTGTCAATAAAAAAATATAAATCATGATTAAGGCTGTTAACATCTACATTCCTACGGTAAATCTCCCATCCAGATGATATACTACGCTCATAGAATTTTGAGACGTTCATCAATACAACTTTTGAAGCAAAATCATGTGTCATGCATCCAGTCAAAACCTTATCAGAAAAATACATAGCAACTTTATTACACAAATATAGGATCTGTGAATAGCTTAGTTTATCTAGCAAACTCTTGAATTTGGCATCCGCGTCATCTGAGATATATAGTGTAAGATTCCTTTTCTGTAACATTTGGTTAAACTTGCACATAAGATCGTAGTATATAGTGGCTTTATACGTATCCATGAGCATAATTTTATCAGAAATATTAAAGCAAGAATTTGTTCGAAGCCTCAAAAGGAACGCTGAGTCAACCTTAATATTAACAGTATATTGAAGTTTTTTGACAAATCCTGTATGCGGGAAGTTTTCTTTCTCAAAAGCATCAATACTACTTTGGGGCGATATAGATATGATATGATCACCTACCAAGTCCACAATAAAATCAGATAAAATATTGTCATTGGCAAATACCGCCTCGTTCTCAATAGGGTTAATTACTATTGAGAATGAATCACCATTAGTGTCAACCACAGCCGGACTATTCTGCAATACGTATACTAATTTAAATCTACCCACCGGACTTAACTCTTCAAATTGTAATATTGGGTATGTCTTCCCGTAAACATCTTGAATGAGTTGTATCTTTTGTTGCTGTTGAAGTGCTCTCTCCTCAGCTGCTTTCTGAATCAATTTTTGAGTCTTTTGTGTACAATTTTCGCAGGTGCATTTACGCGAAAGATACTTGTATACATGATGGTTGCAGTTCTTGCAAAACAGATCAACTTTGATATCAGAATCTTGTTTGAAAGCAATGAAATTTTCTCGACCACTTGGCTGATAATACATTGGCTGTCCGCAATATTCGCAAACCTTATCTGTTTTGATTGGCGGTAAGATTCTGCCCAAATAGCAAGCAGAAACATCGATGTTATATGCTTCAAGGATCTCTTTGACCTTGATGGATGGATCTGCAAATAGCTCCATCACCTCATTGACTTGATCTGGTGTCAGATGGTCAAGCTTATCGGCAAACTTGTTAATCATCTTGACATTTTCCTCCTTTTGTCGTGTTGTATGTATATTATGTTAAGAATATTTGTTCGACTTAAAATGTATAGAATGCCATCAGATTCAAAAGTTGACTGATATAATCATTCTAGTATAAGTATATCACAAAATTTCTTAAAAGTCAACATTTTTCTTAAAAAATGCCCGATAATAAGATAAAGTATAAAGCGCAGTTGACAATTAAGAAATATTTTGATATATTATAGCCATAAAGGGAGGGGGTGATGGAATTGACATCTGGAGAGCGCATTAAACTCCGTCGAAAAGAATTAAAGATCTCCCAAACAGAATTGGCACAGAAGGTTGGGTATTCGAAGTCTGCCCTATGTAAGATCGAAAAGAATCAAGGCACCGTAAACATGGCTAAGATTGCTGATTTTGCAAAGGTGTTGAATACAACCGTTGCATATCTTGTTGGATATGATGAGCAGGCTGATCCGACTTTGCAAATCATTGAAAACTTTGTGGCTCTAAGCCAAGAAGACAAGATTCGTGTAGTAAGATGTGTTCTGCAAAAGACGGACAATTACGATGAGTTAATCTTTCCAGCTGTTGAGGATTTTTTAGCACTCGATCACGACGATAGGATTCGAGTGGTCGAGAGGATGGAAACACTTCTTGAAGCGGACAAGTACAAAACAGCTTCAAGGAAATCAGAAAAGTAACTTGACGTGAAGCGTCAAAAAAGCTACAATACCAGAAAGGAAAGGAGTATCTATGAGAAAAGAATTTTTATTTACGGGAATGCTTACAATGGCTGCATGTGCAGCAGTTACAACTTCAGGTTGTGCAGAAAAGAAGGAAGGACCTCAGACCGTTATTATTGAGCTGGCGGATCCGTCCGATGCTGTAGAGGAATTAACTACAGACGCTGCTGTAGAAGAGACTTCTGAGGCAGCAACGGCAGAGGCAACAAGCACCGAGGCTATTGATACTGAGCTTGATTCTCAGGAGGCAGAGGTAAACGGATATCCTCAGATCGAAGGACTGTCAGACGATGTTACACTCTCATACACTCAGATTGGTTCAGCTGATCCAATCATCGGTATGGTAATCGCAGAGATTCTTCCAGACATCCATGCAACTGATCTGGATATTACCAGTGTGCAGGCATACAAGGACGCAGAGGAAGTAATCCCAGCAGGTGATCTTACATTTAGCCTTGACGTGGCGCCGGATGCATCTGTTGTGTTATACAGATTAGATGCAGAGGGTAAGGTAACATCCGAGCAGCTTGAAGTAACAGATGGTACCGTCTCCTATCAGACATCCAATTGCGGACGCTGGCTTGTAATCAACACTAATCTGGAGTCTGAGTCAGAGGCAGTTACAGAAGCTGCGACTCCGGCGGCAGAGGTTGAGACAACCTTAGCAGAAACGGTAAGCGAGTAATCTACCGATTGCTATATAACATAGCTAACAAGAACCCCAGGATAAGCTCCTGGGGTTTGTTTTTGTGGAAAGGAGAACTTGATGGCAGTTAATACCTTAGAGGAATTTGAGACACTTCCAGAGTCGTTAGTGGCAGAATTTGTGGATGGGCGAATTAGAGTTTTTAACAGCTTTACCACCGCACAACACGAAATTAGAAATGAACTTCTAGCAAAAGCTTCCCAGTACCTTAAAGAAGCGGGTTTGGATGCTTGCATGGCACTACTCTTCCATGCAAATGTACAGATTGGAAACGATATCTTCGAACCTGCTCTTTTTGCATGTGAGAAAGAAATCCTAACAGAAAAGCGTTGCGTAGGTGTTCCAGATTGGATTGTTGAGATTGCAACACCTCAAACTGTATCATGGATCTGTGCAACCAAACTACAAAAATATATGGATGCGGCTGTACCGGAATATTGGATTGTTGATATGGAAGCACGATTGGTTCTTGTGTACCGATCCTCTGCCAGTCAGACAGGTGTAGAAGCATACTCAATGGATAAAAAAGAAGACATTGAACTTTTGTGGGACACATGGAAAGCGATGATAGCTCTCCGCCCAATTTAAAGGGCAGATTTTTGATAACCAAAACTCCCGCAGTTTTTGCCGCGGGAGTTTGAAGTATTTTGCATATATTGCTGATCTATACAAAAAATTAGAAAAAAGCAAGAAAAAAAATCAACAGATATTATTTTCCAAATGGGTGAGAAACTCTGCGGAACTGTTTCAGTTCATCTTCTGTCAACTCGGGACAATCTTCTTCAAAGACAACTGGACGTTTCGCGATCTCTTCAAGCATCTTTTGCTCTTCTGCCGTAAGCTCCTTTGGAATATCTTCGAGATTAACCTGCTTGATTCTAGCTTTGTTGCCGCTCTCATTCTCATTGGAGCGTAAGAAAATCCTATCGTCGTACAGATAGCTAATCTCCATAAGCCAAGCATATCTTGTCATTGCGCGATCAAGTAAGCTTTGGCGTTTTTCCTTGGCTGTCTCCGCTTCTGTTTGCTTCAGATCAGAAAGTACCTCATGTGCTGTATAAGTACAAGCGCCACTTTTGATCTCTGCAAGAGCATTAGATAACTTATTTCGCTCCTGCTCCTGCGCTTCTTTTGTCATGCCATTGAATGACATATTGTAGAGTGCAGCAGCCAAAAATTCCTCATTTCCCACATGCGTAACATTTGGAAACAATACCGATGCGCCAAGTATCTCTTCCCATGGAGTGTACTCGTAGGCAAATGCCTGTGGCATCCATCCAGTGGTTTGCTCCAAGAATGCCTCTAATTCTTGATTGTTGCTGTTTTGAGAAATGCTGGGAAGTGGTTTCTCTTTAAGGATAAACTCATCTCTAAGAAACATCCCAGCTCTGTGCAGATCATCACCCTTGATTAGTTCCGCATCGATAGTTTCAATACCATTCTCGTAATACTTTAAAGCAAGCATTATGTAGTCCGAATTGGTAGGCTTGAGACTTGCTAAAAGCTTGCAAAATTCCTTCACGCGGGTTGCTATAATCTCAATATCAAGCGGCTTATCTGAAGACTGGCTTTCGTTCCAAATCTCAGCCACACGACGCGGATCGCACGTTAAGTTGATCCATTTTTGTAATGTCATTGTAATCTCCTTTCTACATTTTCCATTTTTTCGGCGTATTAAGAAAAATCTCTTTGCCGTGAGCTTCGGCATATTTCAAAGTGGCAGCAGTCCCACTTCGATCATAGTGGAAATCAATTCTTGTGTCGAGACAACCAAGCACAATGTCAGAAGCATCCACCATATCGTGATTTCTCTTTAGGATAACCTAAGCAGGAGTTCTCGACCATTCAATAGCCGAGTTGTTCACTATTCGAAATACTTACTCCCTATTGATTCTTTGCCATACTGCAAAGAAGTGTTACTGCCTTTTCTTCTTCATTAAATGCCGTTAAAATCGAATATGGTGAATTGCTGTAGAATCTTCGTTGACTATTCTGATGGTTTAATCGTTTTGACGGATAATCATCATATGATAACAATTCTCCCTGACCAATAATTGTCACAATATGATAAGTTGCATCATAACGTACTGCATTTATGTTTTCAATTGATATTTTTTTACTCAATCCATAAGCATTTATTGTTTTTAATTCGTATCCAGCTCTTGGTACTAAATCATTTTCAAGACCTCTGGTAGTACCTATAAAAATTATTTTAGAACCTTTTTCTTCTCTTTTTATTTTATTAGCAATTGCTATACCTGGATTAATATGTCCAGCTGTTCCAGCAGCTGCAATAACAACTCTCATTTTTAACTTTTCCTTTCTTAATTTTAATATCTACTGCTGTTTTGCACTAGCTCTAGAGATATTAAGTAAAATTCCCATTTCACACAATAAAATAAATAATGCTGTTCCTCCGGTAGCTAAAAAATGGTAATGGCATACCGGTAGCTGGCATAGATGATGTTACAACTGCAACATTAATAATAACCTGAATTGCAACTAATGCTGTTATTCCTATTGCTATTAAACTTCCAAACATATCTGGTGCTTTCATAGCAATAAGCACTCCTCTCCAGATAAAAATAGCAAATAAAATTAATACTACTGCACATCCTATAAATCCTAGTTCCTCACCTAGTATTGAAAAAATAAAATCATTATGAGGTTCTGGTATGTATAAAAATTTTTGCTTGCTTTCTCCTAATCCTACTCCAAATAACCCTCCTGAACCAATTGCATATAAACTTTGTATAACTTGCCAACCATCTCCTGTTGCATCTTTCCATGGGTCTAAGAATGTAATTACTCTTTGTAGTCTATATGGTTCTTTTACAATTAATAAAATCATTGCTGGTATTCCAGCAACTGCTCCAGTCGCTAAAAAGTGCCAAAACTTACATCCTGCCATTATCATCATAGTCGCACAAATTCCAATAATTACAATTGATGCACTAAAATGAGGCTCTAATAAAAGTAACCCTATAATTGGTGCCAAAAGACACATGTTTTTAATAAATCCCTTTGTATATAATCCTAATTCATCTCTATTTTTAACTAAAATCCCTGCATAAAAAATTATCATTAATATTTTTACTACTTCAGAAGGTTGAAAAGATAATGTTTCTGTAACATAAATCCACCTTTTTGCTCCATTTACTGTTTCTCCTGCTATTAATACTAATGCTAATAAAATCAAAGCAATCCACCATGCATGTTTATAAAATTTTTGATAAAATCTATAATCTATTTTTGAAATTGCCATCATTGCAATTACACCCAATACGGCAAACAGCAATTGCTTATTAAAGTATTTATAACTATCACCTGATATTGCTAACGCCGACGGTGAACTTGCAGACAACACCATAACTAACCCTATACCTATTAGCAATATTATTGTAATTAACAATGTAAAATCAATCGGATTATTTACAAAACTTGAAAAGCTTTTTTCCTTTTTCTTTTTTGCCATCTTCCTTCTTCCTTCCTTAACTTTTGTTTATTATTAATACTATTAAATTTCATACACTATTTCTTCTCTTTTATAATCTTATATTATTTTTAGTCCAATTATGCATAATACTAATGTAATTAAACTAAATATAATAACTACTTTACTTTCTTTCCATCCTGATAATTCAAAATGATGGTGTAAAGGTGCCATTTTAAAGATTCTATTTCCTGTCTTTTTGAAATATGCCACTTGAATAATAACAGATAGCGTTTCTAATACTGGTATTAATGCTATCACAACTAATAATAATGGCATTTTTAAATATAATGCTAATGCTGAAATCACACCTCCGCAATAATAGAGAACCCGTATCTCCCATAAATACTTTTGCAGGATGTAAATTAAACATTAAAAAACCTAGGACTGAACCTATTACTATGCTTCCAAATATAGAAATTTCTGTTAAATTATATTGTATTCCAATAATTGTTAAGCAAGTAATAATTATTGCCGAAACACTTGATGAAAGTCCATCTATTCCATCTGTTAAATTTATAGCATTAGTAGTTGCTAATATAACTATTATTGCAAACGGAATATAAATATAAATTGGTATTGTTATAGATTGCTTTAAAATTGGAATATATGTTTCTGTTCCAATTTTTAAGCCATATACTAAATATATTACGTATGCTACAGATATAATAAGCAATCCTAACATTTTATAACTTGGTTTTAATCCTTTTGTATTTTTTAAAACTAACTTTTTAAAGTCATCTATAAAACCTATTAATCCAAATCCTATTGTTAACAACAATATTGGTAACAATTTATTAGCAATATCACCTTGATTATTATATATCAAAAAAATGTAAGTTCCTGTAACAACTATTATCATTGCTAATATCATAATAATTCCACCCATTGTTGGTGTACCTTGTTTCTTTAAGTGTGATTGTGGCCCATCATCTCTTTCTATTTGTCCTACTTTTAGTTTTCTTAATATTGGTATAATGATAATCCCTAAAATAATTGCAGTTATAAATGATATCATTAATATCAATGTTTCAAATTTCAATTTTATCAAACCTTTCCTTTTGTTTATTTCATTTTTTCTATTAAATCTCTTACTATAATTCTTTCATCATATGGATATTTAACTCCATTAATTTCTTGATATGGCTCATGCCCTTTTCCAGCTAAAACAATAATATCTCTCTTTGTTGCCATTTCAATTGCTTGTTTTATTGCCTCTGTTCTATCTACTATAACTGAATATTTACCTTTTGTCTTTTTCATTCCTTCTTCTATTTGGTTCACTATTTTTTGAGGATCTTCTGTCCTTGGATTGTCTGATGTAATAAAAGTATAATCAGCTATTTTTCCTGAAATTTCTCCCATGATAGGTCTTTTACCTGAATCTCTATCTCCTCCACATCCAAACACACTAATCACTTTTCCTCTTGTATAACTTTTTACAGCTTGTAATATATTTTGTAAGCTTTCTGGTGAATGAGCATAATCTATCATTATTGGAATTTCTAATTTATTATCTACTAATTCTGACCTGCCTGGTACCCTAACAGTTTCTAATGCTTCTTTTATAATTTCAGGTGAAATTCCAAATTTTTGTGCCACACAAATAGCAGCCAAAGAATTATAAACACTAAATCTTCCTGGTATTCCTGTTTTTACTCTTTCATTTCTATCTTTTATTTTTACTCTAAAATCTACATATGAATTTGTAATTGTTATATCTTTTGCTAAAACATTTGCATAATTATCTATACCATATGTTGTTATATTACTTTCTGGAAATAATCTTGGTATCTTTGCTCCATGCAAATCATCTGCATTTACTATACCTGTATTGCACATTTTGAATAATTTTAGTTTTGAATTAAAATAATCTTCCATATTTGGATGTTCATTTGGACTTATATGATCTTCTGAAAAGTTTGTAAATAATACAATATCAAATTCACACCCTGTTACTCTGTGCAATTTTAAACTTTGAGAAGATACCTCCATTACTACTGTTTCCACTCCTGCATCTACCATTTGTTTAAATATTTGTTGTAATTCTAAACTTTCTGGAGTTGTTCTATCACTGTCTTTTATTCTTTTTCCATTTATATATGTTGCTATAGTTCCAATTAATCCTACTTTTTTTCCTGCTTTTTCTAGAATTTCTTTAATCATAAAAGTAGTTGTTGTTTTTCCTTTTGTACCTGTTACACCTATTAACTTGAATTTACTAGATGGATTTCCATAAAAATTACTAGCTATTATTGCTAAAGCTTCTCTTGTATCTTTAGTCATTACTACTGTAATTCCTTCAGGAACCTTAAATGCTTTTAAGTCACATCCTTCTTCTATAACAATTGCAATTGCTCCTTTTTTTATTGCATCTTCAATAAATTTATGACCATCTACAGCAAATCCTTTAATAGCTACAAATAAAAAACCTTCTTTTACATCTTTTGAATTTTTTTCAATTCCATTTATATCTAAATCTAAGTTTCCCTTTACTTTTAAACCTTCTAACCCTATTAATAACTTTTTCAATTCCATTTTTATCAATCCCTTCGATTATAATTTATTATTTTGTGTAATAAACTATATCTTTTTTAATAAACAAAAAGCACCAAAATTTTGTCGCCAATTTTTTTACATTATATAACTAAATTACTATTTTGTATAGACTTTTTTATAATTTTTCTTATTAATGCTTCCTAATATTATGCATATATCCACTCACTAAAATCAAATTATAATATCTTTATTACATTTTATTTTTATATTAT
>ERZ779890.869-NODE-869-length-32448-cov-12.600963_pt1 | contig 32448 bp, 30 predicted proteins | sample MGYA00511553_ERZ779890 | MGnify/ENA primary metagenome ERZ779890 (study PRJEB29588, sample SAMEA2152064) | human gut metagenome | biome: human gut; feature: human-associated habitat; material: faeces | place: Denmark | collected 2008/2010 ... | reverse complement strand
GGCAGACGAAAAGGGACGAAGTCCCCCCCTTGACCCCTCCGCGCGATTGAGTTGGTTTCACTTTCATACTTTGCCCGCGTGTTTATCCTTTATTCCTCCGTTAGCGGCAGTTCAAACCAGAACGACGTTCCTTCGCCCTCCTTGCTGTCAACCCCAAACGGCACATTGTGCTTCTCCAAAATACTCCTGACAATCGACAAGCCCAAGCCGCTGCCGATAATCGCCCGCTTATGCGTCTCCTGCGTGCGGTAGTAGCGATTCCATATCAGCGGCAGTTCCTCCGGCGCAATGCCCTTGCCGCTGTCGTGAATCGTCAGGCGCACCATCTTGCCGATGACCTCCTGATGGATTTCGACCGTCTTGTCCTCGCCCGTGTACGTCAGCGCATTGCCGACTAAGTTGTACACCACCTGCGCAATCCGCTGTTCATCCGCGATTGCCTTCACCTGCGCTGCCGGATGGAACACCACCTGATAGCCGTTTTGCTGCACCATGCGGCTCACGCGGTCGGTAATCGCCTGCACGGACGCGGTGAACGGGTACGGCGCGGGATTGAGCGCCAGCGCACCCGTCTGCAGGCGACTGAAATCCAGCAGTTCGTTGACCAAACTTGTCAGGCGCTGCGTCTCGTCGATGATCACCTGCATGTTCTCCGGCGTTGCCTCGCCGGGGATGTCGCGCATCATCTCGACGTAGCCGCCAATCATCGTCAGCGGGGTGCGCAGGTCGTGGCTGATGTTGGCAATCAGCTCGTGCTGCAGGTTTTCCACCTGACTTAACTCCTTTGCGGCGTATACCAGCGTGTCGTTCAGTTCCGCCATTTCGCGGTACTCGCAGCCATGCGGGGGAATTTCGTACTGCCCGCGCGAGAGGGAGTGCGCCGCTTCGCTTGTCTCGACGATGGAGCGCGTCACCTTGCGGGAAATCAGCATCGCCAGCAGCGTTGCGCCAAGGAGGACGATGATGGTGATAAGCATCAGCTGCGTCCGCAAGGTCGCGACGGTGCTGTCCAGCGGGGTGATGATGGAGTTGAGCAGCAGATACCCGTCCGTGCCGTCGGGCAGGGTGACACGGCGCGCGCACAGCAGGCTCTGCTTCTTGTCGTCCTCCATCTTCGGCACGTTGCCGCGGAATTGATGGCTGTTGTACTGGTCGCCGCCGAATGGGGCGATGTTGAACAGCTTGGTCAGCGTATTGCCGTTTTCGGGAATCATCGAGCACCAGAAGGACAAATCCCGGCTGCTCATGCGGTGGATGAGGCAGTAATGAATGTCATCCGACGACAAAAAGACATGTTTGTCGCTGTCCAGCAGGAGGATGCAGACGTCATTCTGCTGCGCGAGCCTGTCTATCAGCGCGGACAGCTGCTCATTGCCGATGTTGCTCTCCACTGCGTCGGCGGCCTGGGTGATTTGCCGCGTTTTGTCCCAGCGGTAGAAGTCGTCCAGCCAGACAATCTGCATCAGCCACAGGAGCGCAAGGACGAATGCGACAAACGCCGCCAAGTAAGCGAAAACTCGGCGGCGAATGCGGGGATGCTTTTTTTCTTTCGGATTTTTTGGATTTTTGCGCATAGCGAAACACCTCTTGCTTACAAAGGCGCAGCCTTTTCGTCTCCTCGGATAAACACGCGGAAACAGTATGAAAGCGTCACCAACTCAATCGCGAAAAGGGAGTCCAGAGGGTCGAAGACCCTTTGGCAGGTGCAGGGCAGCGCCCTGCCGGAGTCCAGAGGCAGAGCCTCTGGGGTCTCCCTTAGTCCTTCTCGAACCTGTACCCAACACCGCGCAGTGTGGTAATCTTGTCGGCATAGTCGCCCAGACTCTTGCGCAGCAGCTTGATGTGCGTGTCCAGCGTGCGGTCGTCGCCGAAGAAATCGTAACCCCATACGTCGCTGATGAGCTTCTCGCGCGTCAGGGCAATGCCGCGGTTGCGCACCATGTAGAACAGCAGGTCGTACTCCTTGGGGGACAGATTCAGCTTCTCGCCCTTGATGGTCACTTGGCGCGCGGCGAAGTCCACCACCATATCGCCGATGGTCACCTGCTCACCGTCGGACGCGGCGGGCGCATTGGCGGCGGTGCGCTTCAAAACGGCAGACACGCGCATCATCAGTTCACGCGGCGAAAAGGGCTTGACGACATAATCATCAATGCCCAGCTCGAAGCCGTGGATGCGGTCATACTCCTCGCCGCGCGCGGAAAGCATAATCACGGGAACTTGGGATCTGCGGCGGATTTCGCGGCAGGTGGAGAAGCCGTCGAGTTCGGGCATCATCACGTCCATGATGATGAGGTCGTAGTTCTTTTGCCGGCACTTTTCGATGGCTTCCATGCCGTTTGACGCTTCCTCGACGTTGTAGCCCTCGAAGGCGGCGTACTTGCGGATGAGGTCGCGGATGCGGGCTTCATCGTCAACGATTAAGAGTGTCATAGGTTAGCACCTCTTGCTCTGTTTTGATGTGCTGAATTGGGTTTCCTACGCCTTCATTATAGCCAAATCCGGGACGAAAAGCAACCGTTATGGGGCGGGGAGATGGATGTCAAGTGTTTTTCCTTTGCGCTGGATGGTGATGACGCAGGGCTGCTGCTGGGCGGAGAAGAAAGCGTCCAGCGCGGTGAGATCGGCGGGGGGCTGGCTGTTCAGGGTGAGCAGCGTGTCGCCCGCCTCGATGCCGGCACGGTCGGCGCGGCTCTGGTCGATGACCGCCAGCACATAGTAGCCCTCCGACTGCCCGTCAAGCAGAATCAGCCCGGCGGACGCACTGCCCGTCAGCGGCATGGTTTCATCCGCCGAAGGACGAAACGCCACAAGCACCGCCAGCGCGCAGAGCAGAATGCACAGGCTGATAATGTGCTTCCGCTGCATCCGCATACCCCCCTTTCTGTCTTTTCAGCGTTTATTCTACATCCCGCGCGTGATGGGCATGTGAAAGTCCCTTGATTCCTGCCTGAATTTGCGGTATACTGAATCAGATTCCTTGCCGAAAGGAGATTCCCCCTATGCCGTCCAAAGACTTTGCCGCGCGCCGGAACCCCGCCATTGCGGGCTGCACCGCCACCGGCGTGCTGAAAATCCTCGCGCTCGTGTTCATGTTCATTGACCACGCGGGCAAAATGCTCTTCCCGCAGATTGCTGAAATGCGGATGCTGGGGCGCATTGCCTTTCCGCTGTACTGCTGGTGCATGGTCGTGGGCATCAGCTACACGCGCTCCGTGCCGAAATATCTGGGGCGGCTAATGCTGATTGGGCTGGTGTCGCAGCCGATTTACATGGTCGCGCTCAATCACAGCTGGAATCAGCCGAACATTTTCCTGACGCTGCTCGTCGCGCTGTGCGGCGTGTGGGGCTTGAAGGCGAAAAAGCTGCTCAGCCACATTTGGGCGCCGATTCTGGCACTCTTCGCGGCGCAACTGCTGGGGTGCGACTACGGCTGGCGCGGCGTGATGCTGGTGATGCTGCTCTACGGCGTGCGCGGCAGCCGGGCGGGCATTGCGTGCGTGATGATTGCGTTCTGCCTGTACTGGGGCGGCAGCAGCGTCGGCGTAACCCACCTGTTCGGGCAGGATGTCACGCCGCTGACCTCCTCCGCCATTGGCGCGGTGATTTCGCCGTGGCTGCGGCTGCAAACGATGGCAATTTGGGCGCTGCCGCTGATGCTGCTGCCCATCAGCCAGCAGGTGAAAATGCCGCGCTGGGTCGGCTATGCCCTCTATCCGCTGCATCTGGTGGTGCTGATTGCGCTGGAAGCGGCGCTTGCCCAGCCCATTCACACGGAGAACCTCATCAACGCTTGGAATGCGTTTGTATCCTTATTTTGACGAGGTGACGTATGGACGCTTCTCCCATCACCCCTGACCTTGACGAAGCCCTGCGCTATGCGGGCGTTCGCGCGGACGAAAGCGGCGACATGCACCGAAAAATGGCGGAAATTGCCGCGCAGTGCATGAAAACCGTCACGCCGCGCTGCACCTACCGCGTATCCGAAATCGCGTGGGAAAACGGAATGCCGTCGCTCTTTGGCGGGCAGCTTGTTTTGCCCGGCAGAACCGCCGCGGTTATGCTGCGCTCGTGTTCCCACGCGGCGCTGCTTGTCTGCACCCTCGGCACGACGTTCGATGCGCTGGCACGGCAGGTACAGGCACGGGATTTTGCGGATGCGCTGCTGCTGGACGGCTTCGGCGGCGCGTATGTCGAAGCGGGCTGCAACGCGGCGGAGCGCGAAATCGCCGCGAAGCTGCCCGGCAAGTACCTCACCGACCGCTTCAGCCCCGGCTACGGCGATTTGCCGCTGGACGTGCAAAGCCCGCTGCTGGCGCTGACCGACGCGACCCGGCGGCTGGGCGTCACCCTCAGCGAATCGAACCTGATGAACCCGCTCAAGAGCGTCACCGCCGTGATTGGGCTGTCGGATACTCCACAGCAGGCGCGGATTCGCGGCTGTGACTTTTGCGCGATGCGGACGCGCTGCAATTTGCGAAAGGCAGGAAAAACCTGTGGAACATAAGCTGACTTTTCTGGATGGCGCAATGGGCACGATGCTCCAGCGCCACGGGCTAAAGCTCGGTGAAATTCCTGAGCTGCTTGCTATCACCAACCCGGATTTGCTGACGAATATCCACCGGCAATATATCGAAGCGGGCACGGAAATCGTCTATGCGAACACGTTCGGGGCGAATCGGCGGAAGATGCAGAAAACGCCCTACACGGTCGCGGACGTGGTGTCTGCCGCCATTGCAGCGGCGAAAAAGGCTTGCATCGGCACATCCGCCCGCGTCGCGCTGGATATTGGCCCCTTGGGCGAACTGCTTGAACCGATGGGCACGCTGCCGTTCGAGACGGCGGTGGACATGTTCGCGGAGATTGTGGACGCGGGCGTGAACGCGGGCGTTGACCTCATCTGCATCGAGACGATGACCGACCTGTACGAGGCGAAAGCCGCCCTGCTTGCCGCAAAGGAGCATTCGACGCTGCCCGTGTGGGTGACGATGAGCTTCGACGCGACCGGGCGCACCTTCACCGGCTGCACAATTCCGTCCATGGCGCGGACGCTGGAAGGCTTGGGCGCGGACGCGATTGGGCTGAACTGCTCACAGGGGCCGAAGCAGCTGCTGCCGCTCTTTCAGGAGCTTTGCCGTGTGACGACCCTGCCCGTGATTGCCAAACCGAACGCGGGTCTGCCCGACCCGGTTGATGGGCATTATGACCTGCCGCCGGAGGAGTTCGCCCGCACGATGGTGGATGTGGTGGGCGCGGGCGTGAGCATCGTCGGCGGCTGCTGCGGCACGAACCCCGACTACATCCGCGCGCTGCACGATGCCGTCCACGGCATGACGCCCGGCGCGCGCGACATTCATCACGGCAGCTTCCTCTGCACGCCGACGATGCCGCTGGAAATCTCCGGCGTGCGCGTCATTGGCGAGCGCATCAATCCGACGGGCAAAAAGCGCTTCCAGCAGGCGTTGTTGGCGGGCAATTTGGATTACATCGTCGATGTCGCCATTGCGCAGGTGGACGCGGGCGCGCAGATTCTGGACGTCAACGTCGGCTATCCGGGCGTGGATGAAGTCGCCATGCTCCCGCGCGTGGTCAGGAAATTGCAGGAAGCGGTGGATGTGCCGCTTCAGCTGGATTCCACCAACGCCGCCGCACTGGAAGCCGCCCTGCGCGTCTATAACGGCAAAGCGGCGGTCAACTCCGTCAACGGCGAAGAGAAAGTGCTGCAAACGCTGCTGCCGGTGGTGAAAAAATACGGCGCGGCGGTCGTCGGTCTGGCGCTGGATGAAAAGGGTCTGCCGAAGACGGCGGCGGAGCGCGTCGAAATTGCGAAGCGCATTGTGGATGCGGCGGAACGCTTCGGCATCCCCCGCGAGGACGTGTTCATCGACTGCCTGACGCTGACCGTTTCCGCCCAGCAGGATCAGGCGGAGGAGACGCTCGCCGCCGTCCGCACGGTGCACCGTGACATGGGGCTGCAAACCGTCCTTGGCGTGTCGAACATTTCCTTCGGGCTGCCGAACCGCCTGCTGATGACGCAGACGTTCCTGATTCGCGCGCTGAACGAGGGCTTGACGCTGCCTATCATCAACCCGAATCAGAAGGAAATCATGGACGCGGTCGCGGCGTTCCGCGTGCTCAGCGGCGAGGACGAGGCGTGCGCGGCGTATGTCGAGCGCTTTGGCTCTGAAGCTGCGCTTGCCGCTGAAAAGCAGCGCGCCGCCGCTGTTTCGTCTGCCCCGACCGCGAAAGCAGCTGCCGCCGTCACCAACCTCGATGATGCGATTATCCGCGGTCTCAAGGCAGACGCGGCGCGCTTGGCGAAGGAAGCGCTGGCGACCGAAAACGAAATGTCGCTGGTTGAAAAGCACCTGATTCCCGCCTTGGATAAGGTTGGCACGGACTACGAGCGTGGCGTGGCGTTCCTGCCGCAGCTGCTGGGCGCGGCACAGGCGGCGCAGGCGGTGTTCTCCGTCATCCGCGACAGCCTGGCGGCGAAGGGCGGCGAACCCGTCAAGAAGGGGCGCATCGTGATTGCGACGGTCAAGGGCGATATCCACGACATTGGCAAGAACATCGTTCGCACGGTGCTGGAAAACTACGGCTACGACGTGCTGGATTTAGGGCGCGACGTGCCGCCGGAAACGGTGGTGGACGCGGTGGTGAAGGAAAATATCCGCCTTGTTGGTCTGTCCGCGCTGATGACGACGACCCTGCCGAGCATGGAGGAAACCGTGCGCCAGCTGCACGCCCTGCCGAATCCGCCGAGCATCATGGTGGGCGGCGCGGTGGTGACGCCGGAGTACGCGCAGAACATGGGCGCGTTTTACGCCAAGGACGCGCGCGCATCGGTGGAGATCGCGAAAAAAGTATTGGGGTAAAGGAGAATTCGCCCATGCGTACCCTGCTGATGGCGGATATTCACGGCAATTTCGCCGCGCTTCGGGCGATTCTTTCGACCCCGGAGGCGCAGTCCTGCGGGCGCGTCATTTCCCTTGGCGATCAGGTGAATTTCGGCCCGGAAAGCCGCAAAGTCGTCGAAACCCTGCGTTCACTCGGCGCGACGATGCTCATGGGCAATCACGAGGAGCGGCTGCTGCATCCGGATGATTTTGCCGGCTACAACTGGGCGATGCTGCGTGTGACGGCGCGGCAGTTGTCAGGCATTTCACTGGCTGATTTGCCGGTGGATGTCCGCATTGGTTCGGCACTGCTGACGCACGGCACACCCGGCGACCCGTACCATTTGGTTTATCCGCCGGATTTGCCGGAGGTGCTGAAGGCGCTGCCGGAAGACGTGTCGCTGCTGATTTCGGGGCATAATCACCTCTGCTGGGATGTCACTTCCGGGCATCGGCGGGCGTTCAATCCGGGCAGCGCCGGGCTGAACGAGACGGGCACAGGCGCGCGGGCGATGTTCGCTATCTGGGATGGCGATGACCTCACGCCGTGCAGTGCGCCCTACGACGTAACGGAAAACGCCCGCGCGTACCTTTCCGGCGGATTTGCGCAGGAAGCGCCGGAAATGAGCCGGATGTGCCTGCAAGAGATGGAAACGGGGCAATATCAAGGTGTTTTGCGGCTGATTCGGCATGTGAAGCACGTTGCGGAAGGCATGGGGCTGACGATTGCCGACCGCGAAGCATGGCTGGCGGCGGACGCGGCCGCCCCGTGGCGCGAACCCATTTCAACTGCGGATTTCTGGGCGCGAAAGGAGAAAGAAGCATGAGCGATACCATCGCAGCCATCGCGACTGCGCCGGGACAGGGCGGCATTGCGATTGTCCGCGTGTCGGGCAACATGGCGGAGGACATTTTACGCCGCATCTTCCGTCCAGTCGGCGGGAAGCATCCGCTGCCGACGCATCTGCTAACCTACGGGTATATTGTGGAGGATACGGAGCGCATTGACGAGTGCATGGCGGTCATCATGCGCGCACCCAAATCGTACACACGCGAGGATGTGGTGGAGTTCCAGCTGCACGGCGGCGGCTGTGTTGCGCAGAAGGTGCTTGCGATGTGCCTGTCCTCCGGCGCACGCTTGGCGCAGCCGGGCGAATTTACCCGCCGGGCGTTCCTGAACGGGCGAATTGACTTAAGCCAAGCCGAAGCCGTGATGGACTTAATCGCCGCGCAGGGCGAGCAGAGCCGCAAAGCCGCCATGCGCCAGCTGACCGGGGGCGCGTCGTCGTTCATCCGCAAGGCGGCGGACGAATTGTACGCCATTCAGGCGGGCGTGGCGGCGTGCATTGACTATCCGGAGGAAATCAGCGAAGAGGAAGCCGCGAGCGACCTTGCGCCGCGCATTGCGCATCTGGCGAAAACGCTGACGGACGCCTGCGACGAGCGCGCCGCGCGGCTGCTGCAATCGGGGCTTCGCGTTGCGCTGTGCGGGCAGCCGAACGTGGGCAAATCGAGCCTGCTTAACGCGCTGCTGGGCGAGGAAAAGGCGATTGTGACCGCGATTCCCGGCACGACGCGCGATTTGGTGGAGGGCACGCTGATGCTCTCCGGCAGCGTCATCCACCTGACGGACACCGCCGGCCTGCACGACACGGACGACCCGGTGGAGCGCATTGGCGTTGACCGCGCGCGACGCGCCTTGGCGGACGCGGACGTGGTGCTGCTGGTGCTGGACATGAGCCGTCCGCTATCCGCCGAGGACGAATCGCTCCTGCGCACGCTGCACGGGCGGAACGGCTGCATTGTGCTGAACAAGAGCGACCTGCCGCCGGTGCTGACGGAAAGCGACCTGCAAGACGCGGCGGATGGCAAGCCGATTCTGACCGTCTCCGCGAGCGTTCCGGACAGTTTGCAGCCGCTGAAAAGCTACCTTGCGTCGCAAGCCGCTGTCAGCGACCAGCTCACCCTGACCCAGCCGCGCCACATCGCAGCCGCACGCCGGGCGGTTGCCGCATTGCATCAGGCGGAGGAAACGCTTCGCAGCTATTCGGTGGACTTGGCGGGCGTGGACTTGCAGCAGGCGCAGATGGCGCTGGCGGAAATCACGGGCGATGAGGTAGAGGAAAAGCTGCTCGATGAGGTGTTCGGCAGGTTCTGCGTGGGAAAATGAGCAAGAAATAAGCTCATCACGGAAAGTTGGGGGAGCAAACAAGGGCTTAGGCGAAGCGCCAAAAAGCTACACGCGGAAGGAGCATGAAAGCGCGACCAACTCAATCGCGAAAAGGGGTCAAGGGGCAATTGCCCCTTGCAGGGTCAAGGGACAGCGTCCCTTGTGGGGTTTGGGGCAACGCCCCAACTGTTCCGCGTCCGACCATCATCTTAAATGCACTCAACAAAGGCGCAGGCAGCGAAGCGTCCCTGCCAGTAACTTTGCGCGTCCGCAGACGCGCCCCCAAGCTGCTCTTCCCCCAAAGATTCCGTGAAGAACCAAAAAATAAGGCAGGTACATCGCGCAAATGGGTGTACCTGCCTTTTCATTTACTTCCGCTCAATCACCGTCTGGCTGTCGCTGACGCCCGGGGTCGTCGGGTCAATCACAACGCCCAGGGTGCTCAGCAGGGACAGCAGCGCCGCGCCCAGCTGCATCACCTGCTCCTGCGCCACCGTCGTCTCAATGCCGAACAAGTCCAGCAGGTTGAACACGAACGTGCAGACGACCGCCAGCAGCGTCGTCAGCCAAACCTTGTTGCGGAAACGAAGCGACCAGTTGATTTTCATGCAATTATCCTTTCTGTGCAAATCTTTTTCTTCACGCTGGAAGAAAAATGGGAGGAAAAGCGTTTTGTTTACGTCGAGGTGGGGCTGAATCTTCCCGGCGGCGTTGACGCAGGAATGACCATCGGGGGCTTGGGTGGACGCGCGTTCCACCCTTTTTCTTATGCCGCCATCCGCCCGCGAATCTCCTGCAAACCATGCTCCGCCTCGTCCATGCGCCCCTCCAGCCGGTAGGTGCGCTCAATCAGGTTGTTGTGCTGGGCGACGCGCTTTTCCAGCTGCGCCAAGCGGTACTGCGTCAGCCGGGAGGACGCCAGCACGCCCACGCACGACCCCGCCAGCGTGCAGAAGCCCGAAATCAGCGCCACAAGCAGCGATTCGCTCATGCGCCGCCTCCTTCCAGCGCCGCCCACGTCTGTTTACCGACGATGCCGTCCACCGCCAGACCCCGCTCGGACTGGAAGCCCTTCACGCTGCAACGCGTCATCGTGCCGAAAATGCCGTCTACGGCAAGGTCATAGCCCGCGCGGTTCAGCAGCGTTTGCAGCAGGCGGACGGAATCGCCCCTGCTGCCCGTGCGGAGGGTCGGACGGGACACGCTGGACGGAGTGGACACGGCGGAATCGTCCGCAGAATTGATGCTGCTGGTTTCAGCCACGTCCTTCAACCAGCCCCAATAGCGCCATTTGCCGATTTTGCTGTCCGCCTTGACTGCCATGCCTTCGGTGGAGGCATGGACGATGCGCAGCGGCGACACGCTCGTGACCAGCCCGATGTGGCAGAAGTCGCCCAGATTGTCTGAAAAGCGCGCAGGCGTTACGGGCTTCCACTTGAACACCGCCATGCCGGGGCAGAGGTCGGCGGCGGATGCAATCGTGCCCGAACGGGCGAGGTACTTGCGGAAGATGGTGTTGCTGCCGTGGTAGATGGATGCGCCCTGACGGCGGAACGCGCGGACGAACATGCCGGAACAGTCGATGCCGCGCGCGTCGTTCGTGCCGGGGGATGCATAGGGGAAGCCGATGCAGGCTTCAAAGTCGCTGATGAGCTGCTCAAGGTTGAGCAAATCAATCACCTCCAATGATAATGAGCAATGAGAATCGGGGATAGTGTTCGTAACCTGTGGATAAACACGCGGAAGCAGCATGAGAGCGTCACCAACTCAATCGCGCGAAAGGGTCAAGGGAGGAACTCCCTTGCGGAGTCCAGAGGCAGAGCCTCTGGTTAGTTGGACGCGTTGTCGAGGTTGGAGTCGTTCTTCCAGAGCATCTGCTCGCGCAGCTGCTTGCCGATGACTTCCATCGGGTGCTTCGCGAGGGCGTCGCGGTGGCTGTTGAAGAAGCAGCGGCCGTTCTTGTTTTCGGCAATCCACTTGCCTGCGAACGTGCCATCCTGAATGTCGTTCAGCACCGCCTTCATGTTCGCCTTGGTCTGCTCGTAGGGGAGGATGCGCGGGCCGGAGACGTACTCGCCGTATTCCGCGGTGTCGGAAATGGAGTAGTTCATCGCCGCCACGCCGCCCTTGTTGATAAGGTCAACAATCAGCTTCATTTCGTGGATGCACTCGAAGTAGGCGTTTTCGGGCTCGTAGCCGGCTTCCACCAGCGTCTCGAAGCCGCAGCGCATCAGCTCGACGATGCCGCCGCACAGGACAGCCTGTTCGCCGAACAGGTCGGTCTCGGTCTCGTCGTGCATGGTCGTCTCCATGATGCCCGCGCGCGCGCCGCCGATGCCCGCGATGTACGCCAGCGCGGTGTCAAGGCAGTGACCGGACGCATCCTGCTCGACCGCGACGAGGCACGGCACACCCTTGCCCACCACATAGGTGCTGCGGACGGTGTGGCCGGGGCCCTTCGGCGCTGCCATGAACACGTCCACGCCAGCCGGGGGCACAATCTGCTTGTAGCGGATGTTGAAGCCGTGCGCGAAGGCAATCGCCTTGCCTTCGGTCAGGTAGGGGGCAATGTCCTGCTTGTACATGTCCGCCTGACGCTCATCGTTGATGAGAATCATGATGATATCCGCCTTCTGCGCGGCTTCCGGAACGGTCATCACGTCGAAGCCGTCCTTGACTGCCACGGGCCAGCTTTTGCCGCCCTTGCGCAGACCCACGATGACGTCCACGCCGGAATCGCGCAGGTTCAGCGCGTGGGCATGACCCTGCGAGCCGTAGCCGATGACGGCGACGGTCTTGCCGGTCAGCTTGTTCAGGTCACAATCCTTTTCATAGTACATTTTTGCCATAGTCGTATTCTCCTTTTACTTTGGTCTGTTCGTCAATGGTGAACTGTCCGCGTTCCAGCGCGACCATGCCGGTGCGCACCAGTTCGAGGATTCCAAACTCCCGAAGGAGATTCTGGATGGCTTCAGCCTTGCTCTCATCGCCAATAACAGCAAGGGTCAGCGACGCCACGGAGACGTCGATGATGGAGGCGCGGAAGATGTTGGCAATCTGAATCACTTCGTTGCGCGTTTCGCTCGTGGCGGCGCTGACCTTAATCAGCACCAGCTCACGGCGGATTGCGTGTTCGGCGTTGAGCGTCTTGACGGAGTGAACGCAAATCAGCTTCCGCAGCTGGGAAGAAATGAGGTGCGTCTGCTCTTCGCTGGCGAGGATTTCGATGGTGATGCGGGAGATGGCGGGATCGTCGGTCGTGCCGACGGCGAGGGACTCGATGTTGTAGCCCTTGCCGGAGAAAAGGCGCACTACGCGGGAAAGGACGCCCGCCTCGTTATCCACCAGAACGGCGAGGGTTTTGCGTGTCGGGGTGTTCATGGGGCTGCCTCCTTTCGTCAGTTGAGCATAAATTCGGTGATGTGACTGCCGCCGCCGACCATCGGGCGAACCTTCTCGTCAATGTCGATCATGCAGTCGATGATGTAGCCGTGACCGCACTGGAGCGCCTCCTGAATGGCCTCCTCCAGTTCCTGCTGGTTGCGCACGCGCCGACCGGAAAGCCCGTAGGCTTCTGCCAACTTGACGAAATCAGGCGCACGGTCAAGCGTTGTGGCTTCATAGTGCTTGTCGTAAATCAGCGTCTGCCACTGGCGAACCATGCCCAGCGTGCCGTTGTTGAATACGATGTTGATAATCGGCAGATTGTAATACTGCTCGGTTGCCAGCTCATTGCAGTTCATGCGGAAGCCGCCGTCGCCGGTGATGTGCAGGACGACCTTGTCCGGGTGCGAAACCTGCGCGCCGATGGCAGCGCCCAAGCCGAAGCCCATGGTGCCAAAGCCGCCGGAGGTGAGCAGCTGACCCGGATAATCGAAGTGGAAGTGCTGAATTGCCCACATCTGATGCTGACCCACGTCGGTAGAGACGATGGTATCCTGCGGCGTGAGTTTGGCGAGGGAGAAAAGCACCTGGCTGGGGGTGAGGTGGTCGTCCGCCTCGTCGTACTCCGTCTCCGTTTTGAAGGAGAAAACGTACTGCTTCCAGTCGTCATGCTTCATGCTCGGCACGCGCTCCAGCAGCAGTTCCAGTACGCGCCGCGCATCGCCGATGATGTGGTGGTCGGTCTGCACGTTCTTGTTGATTTCGCTGCGGTCAATGTCAATTTGGACGATTTTCGCGTTCTGGGCGAAGGTGGCGGGTTTGAGCGCCACACGGTCGGAGAAACGGCAGCCGACGGCAATCAGCAGGTCGCAGGCATCCACCGCCATGTTCGATGCTTGTGAGCCGTGCATACCGATCATGCCTGTTGTCAGCGGATTGCGCCCGCGGAAGCCGCCCGCGCCCATGACCGTGATGGCAACAGGGGAGTCGATGCGGTTTGCAAGCGCCTCGAATTCGTGGTGCGCCCGCGCGCGGACAACGCCGCCGCCGCAGATGAGCAGCGGCTTCTTCGATGCGGCAATCATTTCGACTAACTTGTCGATGTCGCGGTGGTCGGGTTCGGGCGCCTTGAAATTCTGGCTTGAACGCTTCATCAGCTTGCCCAAACGTCCGGACGTGCCGTGCGCCGAGCGGGGCAGCGGCTCGTAATCCGCCTTCTCCGCCGTGATGTTCTTGGGAATATCAATCAGCACCGGGCCGGGACGGCCGCTGCGGGCAATGGCGAAGGCTTCGCGTACCACGTCCGCCAGTTCATCCACCGAGCGCACCAGATAGTTGCACTTCGTAATCGGCATCGTGATGCCGGTGATGTCCACCTCTTGGAAGGAATCCTTGCCCAACAGGGACGTGCCGACGTTGCAGGTGATGCAGACAATCGGCGAGGAATCCATATACGCCGTGGCAATGCCGGTGACAAGGTTGGTGCAGCCGGGACCGGATGTGGCGAAGCATACGCCGACGCGCCCAGTCGAACGCGCGTAGCCGTCCGCCGCGTGACACGCGCCCTGCTCGTGCGCGGTCAGAATGTGCTTGATGCGCCCGTCACCCTCATAGTTGTACAGCTCGTCGTATACATTCAGAATCGTGCCGCCGGGGTAGCCGAAAATGGTATCGACACCCTGTTCGACAAGGCATTCCATCAGAATTTTTGCGCCGGTACACTGCATGAAAGAACCTCCTTCGCTGTTTGAACGGCTTCATTGCCGCATAAGATTGATTCAGGTATATAGAAAAGCCTGCCGCCGAGAAGTTTGGCAGCAGGCTTTGCAAGAACTTGTCCATCCATGATGCGGAAATCCCATGCGCCTTTGCAGGGTTCAGGAAAGTCCATCAGCAGGCTTGGCAATACTGGCAAGGCAGTGCGTAACTTTCAGCGCGGAGAGACGGCTTCGTAATCATAAGTCGTACCAGCAGGCTAATCAGCAGCGCAATCAGAACCAGTAGTGCCAATACAGCATTCATGGTAACAAGCTCCATCCTTTCGTTTCGTTCCACCAAAATTGTAGCACAGAAATCGGGTCATGTCAATGTTTTTTCAATGTACTTCCAAATTCGATATTCTTCGTCTGTGAAAAGCTCGAAAAAGCGGGAAAAATCATGCGGTACAGGAATTCTATGAAATCATCAAATAATGATGAAAACAGAACTAAAACTTGTGGAAAATCCATCCGGTTTCCGAAAATATGGCATATGCTGTAAATTCGGATTTATCCGAACAATTTGCGCGGAAAGGGGAAAATCCTACGCCAATATGTCAAGGAAGAGAACACAGACACCGTCTGTTTTCATTGCCCACTTGTCGCCTACACAGAGGCGAACCCCTGTGCAAAAGCACAATTTTGTAGAAAAAGCATATTGACAAATACCCTCATGGGGTATATAATCGACATACCCCATGAGGGTATCTTATCACAGGAGGAATCAGTCCATGGATTGCTGCAATCATCAGTGTGAAGCCTGCCATAAGCATAAAGAGCGAACGCCGGAGGAAATGAAAGCCCTCATCAACCGCCTGAACCGCATCGAGGGGCAGGTGCGCGGCATCCGCGGCATGGTGGAGAACAGCGCGTACTGCCCGGATATTCTCACGCAGGTCGCCGCAACGTCCGCCGCCCTCAACGCGTTCACCAAGGAGCTGCTTGCCAGCCATATCCGCAGCTGCGTGGCGGACGACATCCGCGCCGGGCATGATGAAGCCATCGACGAGCTGGTGCAGACGCTGCAAAAGCTGATGAAGTGATAGAACCAAAGGAGTGATATATAATGAAGCAATATTGTGTCACCGGCATGTCCTGCGCAGCGTGTGCGGCGCGGGTGGAGAAGGCGGTCAGCGCCGTGCCGGGCGTGACGAGCGTCTCCGTCAGCCTGCTGACGAACGGCATGGGCGTCGAAGGCACGGCGGCGGACGGCGAAATCATCCGCGCAGTGCAGGAAGCGGGCTATGGCGCGAGCGTCAAGGACACGGAAAGCAAGCAAAGCGCATCCGCCGCAGAGGAAGCCCTCGAAGACCACGAAACCCCGAAACTCAAACGCCGCCTGTGCTGGTCGCTGGGCTTCCTGATTGTGCTGATGTACTTCTCCATGGGTCACATGATGTGGGGTTGGCCGCTGCCTGCGTGGTTCGACGGCAACCACGTCGCCATGGGGCTGACGCAGATGCTCCTGACCATCATCATCATGGTCATCAACCAGAAGTTCTTTATCAGCGGCTTCAAGGCGCTGTGGCACCGCAGCCCGAATATGGACACGCTCGTCGCGCTTGGCGCAACGGCGTCCTTCCTGTACAGCACCTATGCGCTTTTCGCCATGACCGACGCGCAGCTGCACGGGAATATGAATGCCGTCATGGGTTACATGCACGAGTTTTACTTTGAGTCCGCCGCAATGATTTTGACGCTCATCACGGTGGGCAAGATGCTTGAAGCGCGCAGCAAGGGCAAGACGACCGACGCGCTGAAATCCCTGATGAAGCTCGCACCCAAGACGGCGAACGTCCTCCGCGATGGGCAGGAAGTCTCCCTGCCGATTGAGCAGGTGCAGAAGGGCGACGTGTTCGTCGTGCGTCCGGGCGAAAGCATTCCGGTGGACGGCCGTGTGCTGGACGGCACGAGCGCGGTCAACGAATCGGCGCTGACGGGCGAGAGCGTCCCGGTGGATAAGGCAGCGGGCGACAATGTGTCGGCTGCGACGGTCAATCAGTCCGGCTTCCTGCGCTGCGAGGCGACCCGCGTGGGCGAGGATACGACGCTGAGCCAGATTATTCGCATGGTGTCCGACGCGGCGGCGACGAAAGCGCCGATTGCCAAGGTTGCGGACAAGGTGTCCGGCGTGTTCGTCCCGGTTGTGATTTCCATCGCCGTGGTGACGATGATTGTCTGGCTGCTGCTTGGCGCGCCGTTCGGGGATGCGCTGTCCCGCGCGATTGCGGTGCTGGTCATCAGCTGCCCATGCGCGCTGGGGCTGGCGACACCCGTCGCGATTATGGTCGGCAACGGCGTGGGCGCGAAGAATGGCATCCTGTTTAAGACGGCGGCTTCGCTGGAGGAGACCGGCAAGGTGCAGATTGTCGCGCTGGACAAAACCGGCACAATTACGAGCGGCCAGATGCGCGTGACGGATGTGCTTCCGGCGGACGGCATCGGCGAAAACGAATTGCTGGACGCGGCGCTGTCGCTGGAAACGCCCTCGGAGCATCCGCTGGCGAAAGCGGTTGTGCAGTACGCGCTGGATAAAGGGCGGAAGGCGCAGGATGTGTCGGATTTCGCCGCGCTGCCCGGCAACGGTTTGACGGCGAAGCGCGATGGTGCGGTGCTCCTTGGCGGCAGCGTGAAGTACATGCAGGGGCAGTGCAAGGTGCCGGAAACCCTGCTTGCGGCGGCGGAAAAGCTCTCCGGCGAGGGCAAAACGCCCCTGCTGTTCAGCCGCGACGGCGCGATTCTGGGCATGATTGCGGTCGCGGACACGGTGAAGGACGACAGCCCCGAAGCGGTCGCGGAACTGCGCAAAATGGGCATCCGCGTCGTGATGATTACGGGCGACAATCCGCGCACGGCACAGGCGGTCGGGCAGACGGCAGGCGTTGACCAAGTGGTCGCGGGCGTTCTGCCAGACGGCAAGGCGGACGTCGTGCGCCGCTTGCAGAAGGTTGGACGCGTCGCGATGGTCGGCGACGGCATCAACGACGCTCCGGCGCTTACCTGCGCGGACGTGGGCATTGCCATTGGCGCAGGGACGGACATTGCCATGGACGCGGCGGACGTGGTGCTGATGAACAGCCGCCTCTCCGACGTTCCCGCGGCGATTCGCCTCTCCCGCGCGACGCTGCGCAACATCCACGAGAACCTGTTCTGGGCGTTTTGCTACAATGTCATCGGCATTCCGCTGGCGGCGGGCGTGTTCATCAGCCTGCTGGGCTGGAAATTGAATCCGATGTTCGGCGCGGCGGCGATGAGCCTGAGCAGCTTCTGCGTTGTCACGAACGCGCTGCGGCTGAATTTCTTTGATATGTACAGCAGCAAGCATGACGTAAAAAAACGGCACAAAGCCGTAAAACAGGAGGAAAAAACAATGACTAAGACCCTGAAGATCGAAGGTATGATGTGCGGCCACTGCGAGGCACGCGTCAAGAAGACGCTTGAGGCTATAGACGGCGTCGAGAGCGCCGAGGTCAGCCACGTCAGCGGCACCGCCGTTGTAACGCTGAGCAAGGACGTAGCGGACGATGTGATGAAGTCCGCCGTCGAGGCGCAGGACTACAAGGTTCTCGGCATCGAGTAAAAAACAGGCAATAATAAAACCGGACAGCGCCGCTGTCCGGTTTTGTTTTATTTATTTTTCGTGACTGCCGTGTTTCTTTTCCCAGCGGCGGCGCTGGCGGACGCGGATGGCCTCCTGCGTGTTCTCCACGAGCTTCGGCACGACATCGTCCTCAAGCTTTTCCTTGCCGCGGGCAAGCATCCTTATCAGGAGCACGAGCGCCGTTATTATCGGGAGTGCCGCGCAGACAACTGCAACAAGCGTCAGCAGTGCGCACCAGTCCTCAACGCTGCGCGCCGCGTTCTCCCAGTAGGGATATATAACGCCCATGGTCTGCATCGAGCGGCTGCCGAACTGCTTTGCAAGCTTGAGCAGACGCCCAAACTCGAAGCGGCGGCTGTTCTCGACTATCTCGCCGCGCCCGATGGGGAACGACTTCTTCGCCACACCCAGCGCGAAATCCTTGACGGGGTTTGCCATAACAAGCTCATAGCAGGTTATTCCGGCGTCCTCGACGAGCTGCGAATAGCCGTCGTACGACATGTACAGCCCGCGGCCGGAGGTATAGGCGGCGGTACTGAATTTGTCCTGCTCGCGCTCGACAACGCCCGCGATCATATACGGCACGCCGTTTATTTTCATGCTCAGCCCGGCAATATCTGTGCCGCCGTAGAGCAGCCATGCCAGATCTTCGTCCAACAGGACACGATCCTTCATAAGGTCACGCTGAGTGATGTAGCTGCCGCTGATAAGCCGTATCGGGTGAAAATCGAAGAATTCACCGCCGACGGCGATGACCGCGGCCTCGCCCTTGCCGTTATCGCTGCTGACGTTTACCTTACCGGTGCAGCTCCATGCGTCGACAAACAGCGTGCTGTCGTTGTCGATGTCGAGCGCCGCCTTGTGCAGCTCCTCGGTGAGCTTGGTGCGGAAGGCCGCAACCTTTTCAAGGCCTATCTTTTCATCCACGGGGATGAAGCAGCTTATCTGCGAAAACTCCATGTCGCTCTCGCCGCGCCAGCGGGAAGCCTCCTTCTGGCTGACGAGCGTATTCGACAAAATCGCGGTCGTGATGAGGCAGGCGGCCATTATCAGCAGCAGTGCGCCGTTGGTGATGGCGAATACTATTCTTTTTTTCTTCCTGTTTCCTCGTTTTTTCATGTGGACTCAGCCATTCTTACCTGATCGCCGCCTTTGACCGGCATGCTGCTGGTGGTGATGACATAGTCACCATAGGCAAAGTCTCCGGTGACGGCGGAATTCATATCGTCGGACGCGACAACCTCAACGGCGACGCGCTTTGCAAAGAAACGGTTGCCAAGGGGGGAGTTCTTTGCGGTGATGACCAGCACAAAGCTGCCGTTGTTATCCTGACGGATGGCGCTGTTCGGTACGACGTAGTCATAATTCGCGCTCTTGGAACCGACGGAAATGGTCAGCTCTGAGCCGGCGTTCACATCGCCGTCAAGATCAAAGGTCAGGAGCTTGTTGGTCTGCGGATTCTTGGGATCGGTCTTGATACTGTTGAGCGTTGCGACGATCTCGCTGCCCCAGTAGAAGTTGGAGACGGTGGCGCTGTCGCCCGGGCGCAGCTTGCGCGCCTGCTCATTGGTGACTGAGAAGCTGAGGGTGTAGCCCATGTCGGGCACTTCAATGGTCGCAAGGATCGTATCCTTGGGAACGGTCTGTCCGGCGGTGATCTCGATGGACTGCACGGTGCCGGAGACGTTGGAGGTTATCTGGTTCTCCTCGCCGCCGGAAAGCTCTTTTATCTTCTGCTTCTGCTTTTCGATCTGAGCGGAGAGACTCTCGAGGTCTATCGCGGCGAGCTGGGTCTGCTTGTTGTCGGCTATCTTCTTCTGCTCAAGACTGTGCTTGAGTTCGAACAGCTCGTCCTCGGCGGCGACGCGGGCCTGCTTTGCCTCGTCATACTTGGTGGCGTACTCGCCGGCGGCAGAACGGAGCGCGTCAAGCTGAGCGTTGAGGGAATCGAGCTGAGCCTGAATGGAGGAGAGAGCGATGCTGGTGTCGGAATTCGGCAGCTCGTCAAGCGCCTTCTTCGCGTCCGCCAACTCCTTCACGGCCGCGTCGTACTCCTCTGTGCCGGGAGTCGCGGCGGCGAGAGCGGCTTCGGCGTCCGCAACACGCTGCTCTGCGGCCTCGCGTTCTGCCTGCGCACGCTCTGCAAGCTCGTCATAGGTTTTCTGTGCGTTTGCTATCTTCTGCTCCAGCACGGCGACCTGCTCCTGATAGCCTGCGCCCTGCTGATCCTCAAGCGCCTTGTTGAGCACATCCAGCGCATCCTTCTCCGCCTTAACGGCCGCATCATATTTCTCCTGAGCGGAGGCAATCTTGCGCTCTTCGACGGTGTAATCAAAGGTGGGCATATTTATGGCGGACTTGCGGTAGCTGATCTCAAGATCGCGTAGCGCATCGGTCGCGGCCTCAAGCTCGTCACTGTCGCCCTGACCGAGGATGAACAGCACGTCACCCTGATTGACCTCCTGACCGGTCTTGACCGCGACGGCGCGGATCTCACGCGTCTGGTCGGCCTTGACCTGATAGCTGCCGTTCGCGACGACGGTACCGGTGCCGCGGACGCGGGCGGTGATACTGCCGCTGGTGACGGACTGCGTTGCGACCTCGGGCAGCGTCCTGTTCATGATGGTGTTGGAGAAAAAGGTCAGCACCAGCAGGACGGCGAGGAAGATGATGGCGGCGTTTTTTACCCAGCCTCTGTTGATTTCTTTATGTTCCATGGGGATGTAGCTCCTTCTTAATACTTATCCTTTGACACTGCCGGAATTGGCGATGCCTTCTACCAGATATTCCTCGCCGTGCAGGAACAGCAGCAGCGACGGGATCATATAAACGGTCGCCATGGCGAAAGCCAAACCGATCTCGCCGGTGTTTATCGACGAGAGGAACACCGAAAGCGGCTGGGCGTCCGCGTCCTGCAAAAGGATCAGCGGCTGCTCGACCATGTTCCAGTAGTCGATGAACACGAGTATCGCAATAGAGTAGAGCGCCGAGCGGCACTGCGGCAGGCATATTCGCGTGAATATCTGCCATTCGCCCGCGCCGTCGACCTTGGCGGCCTCGATGAGCGAATACGGTATGCGGCGCATGAACTTCGTCAGCAGGAACACCGAGAACGGCGCGAACACGCCGGGCAGGATTATTGCCCAGCTCGTGTTGAGGATGCCGAGCCATTTGCTGACGAGGTAGTTCGGAACCAGCGTTACCTGATAGGGCATCAGCATCAGAATGACATAGAAGAAGAAAATGCCGCTTCTGATTTTGCCGCGCCATCGCGTGAAGCTGTATGCCGCAACGGAGGCGATGGCAACCTGAAATATGACGATCGGCACGACCAGCAGCACACTGTTCCAGAATTTCAGCAGGTACTCCGGCGACTTGATAAGGCCGTTTATATACTGCGAAAGCGTGACCTTATCGGGAATGAACTTGAGGTTTACGGTCTTGGAGACGTAGCCGCCGGTGGTCGTGGAGAATATCATGCCGTAGTTTGCGTTTATCTCTTCCTCCGACATGAAGGAGTTTGTAATTGTCAGAACCGTCGGCAGCAGGAAGGCGATGGCGAATATCGCGCACAGCACAAACATTGCGCCGCGGCCGAAATAATGCTTTTTCTTCATCCCTCCACGTCCTTTCCGAACCAGTCCTCGGCAGCAAAGAGCAGCGCGATGAGAACGACCATGACAATGGCCATGACGACCGCCGCCGCGGAAAGCTTCTGATAATCAAGGGATTGGAAGGTGTTGTTCATAAAGTGCTGGAGCATGTACAGGGAGCTGTACGGGTAAGCGCCCGTAAGCAGATAGACCTCGCGGAAGACCTTGAAGGAGTTTATCAGCGAGAGAATCGTGACGAAGAGCACGGTGGGGGACAGGTAGCGGAGCTTGATGGCGAAGAACTTGTACCACTCGGAGGCGCCTTCAACGTCGGCCACCTCAAGCAGCTCCTTCGGGATGTTGGCAAGCCCGGCCATGAACAGTATCATAAAGTAGCCGAGGTTTTTCCAGAGGAACAGGATGATAACGACCAGCATTGCGTAGTCGGTCTGGAGCCAGTCGATCTTATCCGCGCCGAAGAGCATGATGAACTCGTTCACGGTGCCGTTATAGTTGAAGAGCACCTGCCATATAAGAACGACCGAGGCCACGGGAACCATCATCGGGCTGAGGAAAAACGTACGGAACTGAGATTTCAAAGGGATGCGGCACTCAAGCATGAGTGCGAGCGCCATCGAGAGGATGACCGCCAGCGGCACCGCGAGGAACGAAAAGGTCAGGGTGTTTTTCGCGGCGGTGAGGAATGCGGAGTTATGGAACAGCTTCACGAAGTTGTCGAGAAACACAAAATTGCGCGAGCCGACTCCGTCGATGACCGAATAGTACACAACGACGAAGAAGGGTATAATAAAGAACACGCCCACGCCCAGAAGGCTTGGCGAGAGGAAGCACATGCTTTTCAGGAAGTCCTTCGCCTTGTCATTAAATTTTAGCGAGCGTTTTTTCATAGCTTATCTTCTTATCTTCCATCAGTTTGAGTTATAGTTTGGCTTATTATACTATATATAGAGAAATATTACAAGCCGCAGGCGCAAAATCGCAGCGGCTTTGTCATGGAAAAGCGGTCATTCTCCCCACTTCGCTTCGGAAGCGGGGAGAACATATTTGCGCGGGAATTACCGCTGCTCGTTGACGTAGATATTCGCCTTGTTCTGAATAAGTCTTGCGACTTCCTCGGCACTCTTCTGACCGGAGAAGAAGGCGGGAGTCTGCTCGTTGACTATCTCGTAGATGCTGCTGGAGTAATCGGCAACCTTGGTGGTGGTAGTGATAAGCTCCCAGAGCTTATCTGCCTGCTCCTGCGTGGTGGCGTAGATCTCGATATAATTATCGCCGCTGCCCCAGCTCATACCGCCGCGGGACACCTCTATCTTGTTGCCGTTCTCGTCAAGGACATAATTGCCGTCCCCGTCCTTCTGATACTCGGGAGTCATGGCCTCCTTGAGCTTTGCATTATATGCATTGATGTTGCTCGGGAAGCCGTACTGTCCCTTCTGGAAGTCCTCGGTGAAGAAGGTGCGGATGAACTGCCATGCGGCGTCCTTGTTCTCGCAGCGGGCAGAGATGGCGTAGCCGGAGTTGTTGAAGTTCAGCATGTTGCCGGTGCCGCTGGCGGTCGGGTAGCCGATATAGGTGACGCTGCCGCCGAAGATGGCGTCGTACATGGGCAGGTCGTTAAAATCGCTGATATAGGTATTGAGCAGCATCTGTTTGCCCTGAGCAATGCGGGTATAGTCGTTGTCGTCATCGCTGTATTCGTAGCTGTCCCAGTTGAAATCGTTCTGGAACTGGGAGGCAAACTTCAGCATGTCTATGAAGCTCTGACTCTCAAAATTGCACTGGCCGGTCGTCCAGTCTACGAGCGTGCCCATATCGAGAGCGAGGCAGGAGGAGAGTACGTCGGTAGAGGTGGTGGAGTAGCTGAAAATATCGCAGCCCTCCGGCATCTGTGCCAGAGCGTCCTGAAGCTGCTGATATGTCCAGCCCGGAGTGTCGCCCACGATGGAGCTTGCGCCGGCAACGCCCTGAATGTTGAAGTTGGAGACGGTGGAGTAGAGCTTGCCGTCAACCTCGAAGGCGGCGAGAACGTTCGGGATGAAGTCGGACTTGTTCAGATCGGGATCGGAGTCGAAGAAGCTGTCGAGATCGGCGATGAGTCCCTTGCCCGCAAGCTGGGAGACGGAGAAGCCGCTGAGGTCGAGAATGTCAGGCACGTTGCCGGCCATTATCTCGGTGGTGAGCTTGGTGAGACCGGCGGAGTAATCATCGTCGGTGTTGTACTCGGAGTAGTCGTTGACCTGAATACGGTACTGGTCGCTATTGCGGTTGAACTTGACTATGAGCTCCTGCGTGTCCCAGTTGAGTCCCTGAGTGCCGAGGGTGATGTAGGTCTTCTGCGGCAGGCTGCTGGAGGGGACTTTGCTGATGGTGATAAGCTCGCTGGTGCAGTTTTCGTATTTGCCGTCCCACTCGTTGGTGACGGCGACGATGCGGCCGTCGGACAGGACGTACTGGTTGGAGAGGTCGTTGGTGTTGACGTCGCAGTCGAGCCAGCTGAAGATCTTGGTCTCGGTCTCGGTGTCAAAGTTGTAGCCGTAGAAGCTCAGACCGTTGGTATAGTAGATGTCATAGTCGCCGTCGCCGGTTATCATGTTCTGGGTCCAGCCCTTGAGCTTCAGGGTCTTGCCGAGAGAGCGGGAAGCGATGTCGACAAGCTGTATGCCATAGCCGTCGTTGCCGTAGGCGAGGACGCCGACGTTGCCGTCACGCAGCTTGATGAGGTTTTCGGGGTAGTTGTCGAGATCAATGTCGAAGTCGACGGAGCCGTCGGTGTTGAAGACGCGGATGAGCATGTCGCTGGTGACAACGACCTTGCCGTCGTCGGTGACGACCATGTTGTACGGGTAGAAGGAGTCGTCACCGTTGGAGCTGCTGCTGAGCTCGGTACAGCTCAGCTCAGCGCCGGTAGCGTCGAGACTGCGGAGATAGGAGTGCTGCTCGTACTGGTAGTAGTTCCAGTATTCGTCACTGGACTCATCAAGACCTTCGGGAGCGTCGCTCCAAGAGAGGTACAGAGTCTCAAGAGACATCAGGCTGCCGTCAGCCATGAGGCGGAGCTGGGAAAGGCTGCTGGTAGAGGTCTGACCGTGACCCTCAAGCTTAACGGGGGCGTAGTTTTCAAGCTTGGTGCGGGTTCCGTCATAGCCGTTGAGGTACAGACGGTTCTCGTATATGTCGTACTGACCCTCGTACTCGGCGGGAGCGTCGTGCTCCATCTCGCCGACCTTCTCGTTCTCAACGGTGTAGAAACCGGTTTCGGTGAACAGGAAGGGGTTGAGGTAGGTATGTCCGTCGCCGTTATTCAGCTTGGAGAAGCTGGACGCATAGACATATTCCGGCGTCGGCGTGCTGTCGGTCTTGTCGTTGCCGCCGTTATTGCTGTTGTCTCCGCCGCTGCCGCAGGCGCATAGGCTCAGCGCAAGAACTGCGACGAGAAGCAGGGAAATGATTCTGGTTGTTTTTTTCATTTTGTTCCTCCTCGGAAATTCAATCGGATTTCTATCGAACGCATGTAGGGATAAAAATCTATGGTCTCATTGTAGCATATAATGCGCGCTCTGTCTCTTAACTTTTCTTAAATGTTTGATTTTTCGTTGGTTTATATGAAATTATGTGTTATGATGCACTCAGTTAAAATGCATCGCGCCGTGCCGCAGCGCCTCCTCCCGCCGCGCTGCCGCCATTGTGAACCGCGATTGCATCGAACAGGCAAATTTTATGTATCGTTTTTGTATAGAGGAGAGATAAATATGGCTGCCAGTTCCAATATTCTAATAGTAGACGACGATCCGGATATCCGCCAGGTGCTGAAGATATTGCTGAGCGAGACATATACTGTCGCCGAGGCGAGCAGCGGCATGGAGGCCGTCGCGTATGTGAAGGAGCATCCGGAGCTTGACCTCGTGCTGCTGGATGTGATGATGCAGGGGATGGACGGCTTCCAGACCTGCGACGCGATACGCAAGGACTCCAACGTTCCCGTCCTGTTCCTCACCGCGAAGTCTGCCGAGAACGACCGCGTCAGTGCCTATTCCAGCGGCGGCGACGACTTCCTGTCCAAGCCCTTCTCCAGCGTGGAGCTGCTGGCAAAGGTCAGCTCGCTGCTGCGCCGGTATAAGGAGTACCGCGGCAAGCCGGAAGAGGCGCTTGCGGTGGAGAACCTTGAGGTCGATTTCTCGACGCATAAGGTCACGAGCAGCGGCAAGCCCGTCGCCCTGACCGACACGGAGTACGCCATCCTCGCGTACCTGCTCCAGAACCGCGGCCGCACCGTGACCGCCGTGGAGCTGTACGAGGCCGTGTGGAACGAAAAGTACCTTGCCGGTTCCAGCAACACCGTGATGGTGCACGTCCTGAACCTGCGCCGTAAGATAGAAGAAAATTCGTCCAGTCCGAAGATAGTTCGCACGGTCTGGGGAAAGGGCTATCAAATTGACTGAGAAGCAACCTGAGCGGAGGGAAAGGCGCCTGCCGTCCTCGCTCAACGCGAAAATGCTTTATACGATCCTGCTGGGCTTCGCCTGCGCGCTGATCGTGATGGCGGTCGTGCGCGGGGTGGGGAACCTCATCGTCGACAAGGTCTATATGAGCAGCGACGCGATATCCTCCCGCAAGGCGGAGATATATTCGCAGTTCAGCAGCTATGTGAGCTCCCGCCGCGTGAAGGGGGACGACTCTGCCGCCGTCGCGCGCTGGACGCAGGATCATGAGTATGTGACCATTCTTATTTATAAAGGCCGCAATTTCTCGATGCGCGTTCACGGCGGCGAGGCGACGAATGCTTCGAACATCGCGGGCCCGGAGCGGAGCCAGTATATAGCGCAGAGCCAGTGGCTCTACCCGATGCGCTTTGCCGACGGGCTGTATAAGATAGCGATAAGCGAGAATTCGCAGGTGCGCGAATACGCGCTGACAAACGTCGTGGCGTGGGCGTCGGCCTGCCTGATATTCATTGCGGTCGTGCTGTGGTACGTGCAGCGGATGACAAAGCGCATAATCGTGCTGTCGCACGAAGCCGGTGAGATCGGTGGGGGCGACCTGGAGCACAATATCACCGTCAAGGGCAACGACGAGCTTTCGATGCTCGCGCATGAGGTGGACATGATGCGCAGTTCGGTCATCGAGAAGATGGGCAACGAGCGCCGCGCATGGCAGGCAAACTCCGAGCTGATAACCGCTATATCGCACGATATCCGTACGCCGATGACCTCGATGCTGGGTTATCTCAGCCTGCTTGACGAGAACGGCATCAGCAACGAGGAGCAGGCGAAGCAGTTTATTTCCGCAGCCTACGGCAAGGCAATGGAGCTGAAGGATCTCACGGACGAGTTGTTTAAGTATTTCCTTGTTTTCGGCAGGGCAGACCTTGAGATGAACATGGAGGAGTTTGATGCGAGGATGCTGCTCGACCAGTTCATGCTCGAGCTGCAGTTCGACCTGCAGGACGACGGGTTCAACGTGTCGCGCATCGACTTCATCGGCGACTGCCGCGTCTCGGCGGATACGATGTATCTCAAGCGCGTGTTCGATAATCTGCTGTCGAACCTGCGCAAGTATGCGGACAAGTCGCGGCCGGTGATGATCCTCTCCGCGCTGGAAAACGGCTGGCTGAGCGTCTGTGTGTCGAACTACGTGGTGCGCTCGATGAACCGCGTCGAGAGCACGAAGATAGGCATCCGCACCTGCGAGAAGATAATGACGCATATGGGCGGCAGCTTCGAGATACGCTCCGACGAGGAACACTTCGCCGCAGAGCTGAAGCTCCCGGCGATCGAAAATGATGTGCTGCCAGCAGGAAAGTAAACGTCTTTAACTTGCTTACAAAAATATAGATCGACGCCGGGGCATGTGCCCCGGCGTCGGTTATTCTTCATCTTCAAGCCCAGCAAAGAATTCGTCATACGAGCAGGAATAGATTTTCCTCAGCTCCACTATAACGCTTGCCCGGATATTCAGTTCGCCGGACTCATATTTTGCGTAGGTCGTCCGTCCGATATCGCAGCCGCGGCGCTGAAGCTCCGCGCACAGCTTTTCCTGCGACAGTCCGCTGCCCGCCCGAAGTCTGCGCAGATTATCGCCCATGTTCCGGTCACGCCTGATTTTTTGCTCCATGTTCTTCTCCGCCTGCATAATTTTTGACCAGTATCAGTTGCAAGCAGTCAAATTTTATGCTAAGCTGAGAGAAAATATTGACCGCTATACTGGTCGATATTTGCAGTGGAGGTATAAAAGTGGCCGATTATAAGAAAATGTACGCCGTATTATGCGGAACCGTAGACGATGTCATCGATGAATTGGAAACCATACCTTTGGCGTTGCCGGCGGCAACGAGCCTGCGAAATGCATTGCTGCAAACCGAAGAGATATATATTGATACCTGCATGTACTCTGAACCGAAATACGGCACCAATATAGTCGAACTGAAAACAGATACAAACGCTGAAGAAGATTAGCCGAACTGTGTTGCCATTTGCTATCCCGTTGCTATGGGAGCCGTGTGGGAAAAGTGTGTTCGTAGGGGACGGCCTCTGTGCCGTCCCGATTTCTATACGCTGCAGTGTCTTTTACCTAATGGCAATAGACCGAGACTGGCGACCCCTCAGTCGGCTACGCCGACAGCTCCCCTAGGAGAGGCGCCAAGGGCGCGCCCCCCTAATTTTCCCCCTTATCCATCGCGACCTCGGCGATGTACAGAATCAGCTCCTCCGGAGTCGGAAGCTCGCCCTCGCGGGGGACGCTCTGCCAGAACCGCTGCACATCGGCGTCCGTGCTGGCAAGGCCGTTCACCATTGCGATCTGTATGTTCCTCCTGACGGACTCAACGCTCTCGCCGCTGTCCGCGGCAATTTTTCTTATCGCGTCCTCTGCAATTTTCATTTTCAGCTTATCCATAACTTCACCTCACGGAACTATATTACATCTAAATTTACTTGAAGTAAATAAATATTTAGTTTAGCTCAATTATATTTCTGCCTGATTGTTGGTAGCATATCCGCATGGAGGTATAGATATGCATACCAGATTTGCGGATAAGTATATAACCATGGGTTTGAAGATAGCGTACTACCGGAAAAAGGCAGGGCTTACGCAGGAGCTGCTCGCTGAGAAGATCGGCCGCAGCGTGAACTTCATCGCTCAGGTGGAGGGGACGGGCACGGTGCGCGGCGTATCGCTGGAGACGCTGTTCAGCATTGCCGAGGTGCTCGGCATCCCTGCCTCCAAGCTGCTTGAGAACGATTGACCACTTGAAAAAATCACCGTTGAGATTTATAATCTTGACGGTGATTTTTATGTCAAAAAATACTGAAATACATACTCTGAATCTTGCGGGAGCGGATGAGCTTAATATAGTGAAAACCTTTGAATGCGGGCAGTGCTTCCGCTGGAACGCGGACGAAAACGGCATCTACACCGGCGTCGCCTTCGGGTATCCGGCGCGGGTATGGACGGAGAACGGCAGGGTGTACCTGCGCTCCGCCGCGCCCGATGAGCTGTGGCGCGAATATTTTGACCTCGACCGTGACTACGCCGCGGCCACGCGCAGCTTCGACGGCGGTGAATATCTGGCGCAGTGCGTCGAGTTCGGGCGCGGGATACGCATCCTGCGGCAGGACAGATGGGAGGCGCTGTGCTCGTTCATCATCTCCCAGTGCAACAACATCACGCGCATCAAGGGCATCGTTGAGCGTCTGTGCGCCATGTTCGGGGACGAGCTGGAATTCGAGGGGGAGCGTTTTTATTCTTTCCCGCCGGCGGAGCGGCTGGCCGGATTACAGGCGGCAGACCTTGCCCCGCTGCGCTGCGGCTACCGCGCGCCGTACATCATAGACGCCGCAGCCGCTGTTGCGTCCGGTGCGCTGGAGCTTGACAGGCTCGCGGCGGAGGACGGCACGGCGGCGAAGAAGGAGCTTCTGAAGCTCAACGGCGTCGGCGAGAAGGTCGCAAACTGCGTCGTGTTGTTCGGGCTGTACCATATGGAGGCATTCCCGATAGACGTGTGGATACGCCGCGCACTGAAGGAGCATTTCCCGCCGGATTTCGATCCCGCCTCGCTCGGCGACTGCGCGGGGCTGGCTCAGCAATATATATTTTATTATGCGCGCAGCCACGGAAATGAATAAGCGGCAGCTTAAAATAATATATTACATAAATTTACATTGACTTTCCCGCAGAATCTGATATAATTGCTAAAATTTTAAAGAAATGGGGTCTTTTCATATGGAGCAGAACAGTGTATATGCGCGCCGCTTTACCGGCGAGGGTCTGACCTTTGACGATGTGCTGCTGGTTCCCGCAGAGAGCGACGTGCTCCCCGCAGACGTCGATCTTTCCACCAAGCTCACGAACAAGGTCAAGCTCAACGTGCCGGTCATGAGCGCCGCGATGGATACGGTCACGGAATACAGAATGGCGATAGCCATTGCCCGCGAAGGCGGCATCGGCGTCATTCATAAAAATATGAGCATCGAGCGTCAGGCTGAGCAGGTCGATCTCGTCAAGCGCAGCGAAAACGGCGTCATCACGAACCCGTTCTTCCTCAACTCCGGCCACACGCTGGGCGACGCGGACGCGCTGATGGGCAAGTTCCGCATTTCCGGCGTACCCATCGTTGACGACGACGGCAAGCTCATCGGCATCATCACCAACCGTGACATGAAATTCGAGACCGATATGAGCCGCCACATCGACGAGGTCATGACCAGCAAGAACCTCATAACCGGCCTTGTCGGCACGACTCTGGACGAGGCGAAGGCCATCCTCCAGAAAAACCGTATTGAAAAGCTCCCGATAGTCGATGAGGACTATAAGCTCCGTGGCCTCATCACCATAAAGGATATCGAGAAGGTAATGAAGTATCCCAACTCCGCGAAGGACTCCGCGGGTCGTCTGCTCTGCGCCGCCGCCATCGGCGTCACGAACGACGTTCTCGACCGCGCGGGCGCTCTTATCGACGCGGGCGCGGATGTGCTCGTGCTCGACAGCGCGCACGGCCATTCTGCGAACATCATGCGCGTTGTCAGACTCGTCAAGGAGAAGTACCCCGACATCCAGCTCGTTGCCGGCAACGTTGCAACTCCCGAGGCAACGGAAGCGCTCATCAAGGCGGGCGCGGACTGCGTCAAGGTCGGCATAGGCCCCGGCTCCATCTGCACCACCCGCGTTGTGGCCGGCATCGGCGTGCCGCAGATCAGCGCGATACTTGAGTGCGGCGAGCGCGCGGACAAGTTCGGCGTTCCCATCATTGCCGACGGCGGCATCAAGTACTCCGGCGACATCGTCAAGGCCATCGCCGCGGGCGGCAGCGTCGTGATGATGGGCAGCATGCTCGCAGGCTGCGAGGAAGCGCCGGGCGAGACCGAGGTATATCAGGGACGTCAGTTCAAGGTCTACCGCGGCATGGGCAGCCTCGGCGCCATGCAGTGCGGCAGCAAGGACCGTTACTTCCAGCAGAACAACAAGAAGCTCGTTCCCGAAGGCGTCGAAGGCCGCGTGCCTTACCGGGGACCCGTGAGCGACACCATATATCAGATGATGGGCGGCCTGCGCTCCGGCATGGGCTACACCGGCTCGCACAATATCGAGGAGCTGCGCACGAACAGCAAGTTCGTCCGCATCACCAGCGCGGGTCTCAAGGAGAGCCACCCGCACGATATCTACATCACCAAGGAAGCCCCGAACTACACCATGAATCCGTGAGAAACCATTGTCTGCGAGGTCAGAAGATCCCGCAGACAATTTTCTCGTATACGACGGGAACTTTCTGCGAAAACTTCCGTCATACAGGTATAACCCCGAAAGGAGAAATGAAAAATGAAAAAAATGATCATCGCTCTGATATGCGGAGCCATGGTGCTTTCCTTTGCCGCCTGCGGATCGAAAAGCTATACCGCCAGCGAGTACAGCGACAGCGAAGTCAACGATAAGGTACAGATGCACATCCCACAGAAGACCGTGACGGATGAGACGGACGAATTCACCGTCGTGCTCGAGAACACCACCGATCAGGACTATAACTACGATGCCGGTCAGCGGCTCGAAGTGTGGAAGAACTCCAAGTGGTGCGTGGTCGAGGACAAGATAAACTTTACCACCATGCAGCTGTTCACCCTGCCCGCAGGGGGCAGCGATGAGCTGACCTTCAACGTCGCAGACCATTACGGCAAGCTTGCCGAGGGACGTTACCGCGTAGTGCAGGTGCTCAGCGACAGAGAGGGCAACACCACCATCGCCGCCGCCGAGTTCGGCATCGGAAGAGTAAATACGAAGTAAATAGCAATAACCCCTTATCCGTCGGATAAGGGGTTATGATTTATTTTCTCTCCGGCACTATTTCGAGCCAGTAGCCGTCGGGGTCTTCGATGAAATAAATGCCCATCGAGGGGTTCTCGAAGCAGATGCAGCCCATCGCCTCGTGCTTCGCGTGCGCGGCGGCGTAGTCGTCCGTGCGGAATGCGAGATGAAATTCACATTCGCCGAGATCGTATTTCTGCGGATGATCCTTCAGCCATGTCAGCTCAAGCTCGAAGCTGCCGGTCGGATCCTGCATGTATACGATCGTGAAATCCTCCGAGGTCTTGCGGCGGCTCTCGTGCAGGCCGAGCGCCTGCTCGTAGAACTCCATCGAGCGCGCGAGATCGGAAACGTTGTAATTTTCGTGGATCATTCTGAAATTCATGTCTGTACCTCCTACAATAATAATTACGGTTTAAGGCGCGGCAGCCAGCCGCGTCTTTTTCCATCTCAAAGCCGAAGCTGTTAGAATGGGAGAGTAAATGGCCTGTCAGTACGCACCTTGGGCCAACACGCCCGCATCGGAGTCCGTCAGCCGCCTCTCTTATTCGCAGCATTCGATTTACGCAGGTAGAGCCACCTTGTGCGCTCGCGTCAACCAGGAGATTGAACAGGCAATGAGAAAAGGGCGGAAAGCCATATCCAATCAGAAGGAGGAACGATATGAACGCAGTTGGAATCGATGTTTCCAAAGGGAAAAGCATGGTGGCTGCCCTGCGGCCAATGGGTGAAG
>ERZ779890.855-NODE-855-length-32791-cov-11.323039_pt1 | contig 32791 bp, 29 predicted proteins | sample MGYA00511553_ERZ779890 | MGnify/ENA primary metagenome ERZ779890 (study PRJEB29588, sample SAMEA2152064) | human gut metagenome | biome: human gut; feature: human-associated habitat; material: faeces | place: Denmark | collected 2008/2010 ... | reverse complement strand
GCGTCTGCGGCGAAGAGAAGCTCAACTTCATCCTCGAGATGCGCGCCAAGGATCCGATGCACTGCAAGCCCTATGCTGACAAGTTCGGCGTTGAGTTCGTCGAGGGTCAGAAGTGCTGGGGTGTCAAGGACGTCGATGTCTACATGCCCGCCGCCACCCAGAACGATGTCAACATGGAGTGGGCCAAGAAGATCGCCGAGTCCGGCGTTCCCTACTACATCGAGGTCGGCAACATGCCCACCACCAACGATGCTCTTGCTTTCCTGATGGAGCAGAAGCACCTCACCGTCGCTCCTTCCAAGGCCGTTAACGCCTGCGGCGTTTCCGTCTCCGAGCTCGAAATGGCTCAGAACGCTCAGCGTATCTACTGGACCGCTGAGGAAGTCGACGCCAAGATGGAAGCCATCATGAAGAACATCTACGATGCTTCCGTTGAGGCTGCCGAGCGTTACGGCCTGGGCTACAACCTGGTCGCCGGTGCGAACATCGCTGGCTTCCAGAAGGTCGCCGACGCCATGATGGCTCAGGGCATTTTCTAATCGAAAATCCCTCACGACTTTCTCGTGCCGCACGTCTGTGCGCATGAAACAACAAGAAAAAGGTACCCTGCTTTCGCAGGGTACCTTTTTTCTTTGCACTCAGGTATTGTCCCGGCTGATCGGCCGCCGGACAAACAGTGCAAAAAGCGCCTTTTTGTTGAGCGGGCAGAGCGGGTAGAGATACCCCTCCCCCACGATTGGCTTTGTCAAGGCAAGCAGAGCGATGATCCCGATGCAGCCGAGCGCAAGCCCGACCCAGTCCAGCGCACCGACAAACAGCAGCAGCACTATCCGCAGCAGCTTGAAGGCGTAGCCCAGCTCATAGCTTGGCTGGGCAAAGTTCGAGATGGCGACAAAGGCCATATACGCCAGCACCTCCGGCACAAGCCAGTGTGCCTGCACGGCAAAGTCACCGAGCACGAGCGCACCAAGCATGCTGAAGGAATTGGAGAACACCGCCGGCGTATTGAGCGACGCCAGTTTCAACAGATCAACGATAAACTCCGCCAGCAGCAGCTGCACCAGCAGCGGCACGGAATAATCGCTTTCGATTGCCAAGAATTCAAGTCCTGCCTGCGTGCGCGCAGGGTCCTTAACGAGCAGATACCACACAGGTGTAATGAACATTGTGAGCAGAAACACCACAATGCGCAGCACACGCAGATACGTTCCGATCAGGGGTGGGAAATAGTAATCGTTCGCCTCCTGCACAAAGTCAAAGAAATGCGTCGGCAGGATCATCGCCGCAGGTGAATTGTCCACCAGCACCACGATGTTCCCTTCCATCACACAGGCGGTCGCGGCGTCCGGCCGCTCCGTATAGCGCACCTTGGGAAACGGCGTCCACCACTGCTTTTTCTCCATCATCGCCTCGGCGATGCTCTCCTGACTCATGGAAACGGAGCGCACGTCAATTTTCGCAAGCTTTTGCCGCACCTCGTCCAGCAGCTTGCGATCGACCTTATTCTCAAGATAGCAGAGCACCACATCCGCGCGCGAGCAGTCCGACACCTTGTGACCTTCCAGCGTAAGCTGCGGGTCGCGGATGCGGCGGCGCAGCAGCGCCGCGTTTGCTACGAGCGTTTCGATGAATCCATCGTGCGCGCCGCGCAGCACCTTACCCGCCGACGGCTCCTCTACGCTGCGGGCAGGAAACTGCTTTGCGTCGATCAGCGCGCACGCGTCAAATCCGTCGATGAGCAGCAGCAGTTTCCCCAGAAATACGCTCGTCACCGCGGTTTCGACGCTTTGCTCGGCATTCACCTCGCTGAAGGTGATGTATCGGTCGATGAACTGCTGCATCGTCTGCGCGCCGTCGATGTTTCTGAGCGGCAGCCAGAAACTCAGCATCCGCTCAATGACTGCGTCATCGCCGTAACCGTCCACGACCCACAGCCGCGCGCGTTTCCCGCCGACGTACAAATCGCGCGAGATCATATCAAAGCAGCGCCCCACGCCAAGCAGGGCATCCAGTGTACGCACATTTTCCTCAAAATCCGCCGTCAAGCAATCCATAGCAGGCCTCCCGCCATACGATTTTCTTTTATTATGGACAGAGAGGAAAAATTTATGCCGCCAGATACCGCTTTCCCCCCGCATCACGCAGGGGCAGAGCACAAAAAAGGAAGCTCTCTTTTTATCGAGAGCTTCCTTTTTTGTTCGTATCGTCGCGGCGTGAGCCTTACACTTCCTTATTGAAGTAGAAGAACTTCTCGTCCTCGCCCTTTTTGCGCATGCAGGACGAAAGCATCTGGTAGGAGGCGGTATTTTCCTTGTAGCATTTGGCGACGATGTGGCTCAGATGGCGGTCGTAAAGCCCCCACTCAGCCACCGCGCGGAACGCCTCCGCACCGTAACCCTGTCCACCGTATTCCGGCGCGATGCGGCACCCTTCCTCCGCGCCGCCCTTGCCGTCGAAACGGTAGAGCAGCACCTCGCCGATGCATTTGCCGTCCAGACGAATGGCAAAGTTCACGGCGCGTTTTTTGGCAAAGTCCTCACGCACAACGTCGAGGAAGTAGGTTTTCAGATCCTCGCCATTCCAGTCCGTGCGGTAGTCGTAACCCCACCACTTGTTGCGCTCATCATCGAGACAAAGCGCGTTGTACGCCGCGCGGTCTTCGTCCGCAAAGGCCGAGAGCGTCAGCCGTTCGGTTTTGATCTCCGGGATCTCGCGTAAGTCCTCCAGCTCGTTTTTCACATCGAAGCAGAACTTCTCGGCAAGCATGCAGGGAAGGTACTGGAGCTTCGAGGTGCGAAGGCCGCGGTCGCCTGCGTCGTCCTCGCGGTTCAAATACCTGACGCCGTCGACGGCAAAGCATCGGGCAAACTCCTGCACCGTCGCAGGATAAACGCCCTCGTAGCCATAGAGCGCCTTTTCAATGTGGACGTGCAGCGTTTCGCCGCAGCGCTCGGCCATGGCAAGGGAGATGAGCCGTCCCTCGTACTCCATGCCGCCGACATCGAGCCATGAGGCCCCCGTCAGGCGCAGCATCGTCTTAGCGAGCGCCAGCTCGTTTTTCGCCGACTTTGACGTTTTCTCAAACACCGCCGTGTAGTCCTGCCAGAAGCGTTCAATGAGCGGCAGGTCGTCCTTCCCCAGCGCGCGGAAGCGCGCCTCGGGATAGAGCTTGCGGAATTTATTGACGTGGTTGCGCTGGCCGCTGTAATGCCGGCCTGGAAAGTCGCGCAGGTCGTTTGCTTCATAGAGATAGTCGCGCCAGGAGCGCGGATTGTCAAGATGGAAGTGCGGGTAACGCATGAGCAGCTTTCCCGCCTTCTCGCGCGGCACGACGGACAGCTCCAGCGCGATCCCCTGCTCCATGCAGTGCTCTTCGATGGCGCAGAGCGCGGCGTCCTCATCACCGTCCGGCCCCGGAACGGGATAGTCGAAGCAGTACTTGCCGTCAATGCAGTTTTTCACGATCAGGCAGCCGGCAGCCTCGGCATACTGCGGGTGCAGATGCCCGCGCCACATCAGCTTGACCAGCGCGGAATACTCGCACAATTGATAGTCGCAGTCCTTATAGTAGCGGCGCAGACGGGACATATCCCGCTGCGCAACGGGTTTGAATGTCAGCATGGAACGTGTTATCTCCTTTGATATCATATCGGTTATTTTACCCGCTTTTCCGCCGTATGACAAGACTTTTTCATTTTGGCTCAAGCTCCGCAAGCACCGCCTGCGCACACTCGATAAACTGCCGCAGCGAAACCGGGTGTCCCTCGCCCTTGTGAACAGCCATGCCAAGTTCACGCGCAGAGCGCGGCTCCACCGGTACGAGCAGCACACCGTCGCCGCGGCCGCGGAGCGTCAGCTCCGTCATCATGCTCACGCCGAGGCCGTGCTCGACCATGCTGATGACCGTCGGGTCGTCCACCGCCGTAGGTAAGATGTGCGGCTTCACGCCCGCGCGGTTGAAGATTCGCATAATATCCTTGTCAAAGCCCTGCGCGGGCATGATGAAATCGCGCCCGTCGAACTCGCCGAGCGGATAGCCCGTGCGGCCGTCGATGGGATAATCCTTCGGCAGCACAGCGTACATCAGGTCATCGCGCAGGTGGATCCACTCATAGCCGCTCTCCTCTTCCTGGCGGCTGACGAAGATAACGTCCATCTTTCCCTGCGCCAGCAGCTCGTAGGGGCTGTTGACATGATCCGCCATGCGAATATCCACGTCCACGTCCGGCCGCTCCTCACGGAAGCGGCGGATAATGCTCGGCAGCCAATGCATGGCCATGCTGGCGAACGCGCTGACGCGGATCACCTCGCTGCGTGAGGACGCCACCTGTGCGATCGCGCTATCGAGCCGGGCGTTGGCCTGCAAAAACTCGCGGATCGCAGGCGCCACACGCTCTCCGTCCTTGGTGAGGCGCACACCGCCGCGCCCGCGCTCGAGCAGCGTGAAGCCGACCTCGCGCTCAAGCGAATTCATCATGTGCGTCAGCCCGGACTGCGTGTAGCCCATCACCTCCGCCGCCTTTGTAAAGCTGCCGAGGTCGACCGCCATCAGCAGCGCTTCTAACTTCTTGCTTTCCATAGGACATTCCTTTCCTATTAGTATTCAGCATGGTTCGATTATAATATATACTCATGCCGTATGCAAGCGGATTCTCTTCTTTGCTCCCTTTTGTTGCGTTTTTTCCGTCATCTGTCATACATCGCCGTCTTTTTTGTCCGCTTGCTGCGTAAAATAACACTTGAGGTGATCGTCATGAACCGCCGCCGCGCGCTTTTTTTGCTTTTTTTATCCACCGCTCTCATGCTGTGCTTTTTCCAATTCAAGGATAGTCGGGCCGTTGCGGTCTCTGCCGCGCCAGCTCCGCGGCGCTGCATCGCGCTCACGTTTGACGACGGTCCCTCGCCGCAAACGACCGCCGCGCTCCTTGACGGACTCAAAGAACGCGGCGCGCATGCAACGTTCTTTCTCATCGGCGAGCAGATCGCAGGAAATGAGGCGATCGTCCGCCGCATGAAGGACGAGGGGCATCAAATCGGCAACCACAGCTTCACTCATGCGCGGCTTGACGCCGCCGATGCTGCTGCGCTCGGTGAAATTCAAAAAACAGACGACGCCCTGCGCGATGTGCTCGGCGACGACAGCTACTGGATCCGTCCGCCATGGGGCTTTGCGAGCGAGGCGCTCAAAAGCGCCGTCACCGTTCCCCTCATCTTCTGGACGCTCGACACGATGGACTGGAGTGTGCGCAGCAAGGAGCTTGTCGCGCATCATATCATCGAAAATGTCAGAACCGGCGACATCGTTCTTCTGCACGATCTGTATGATACCAGCGCAGATGCTGCACTTCAGGTCATCGACGTGCTCGGCGCGCAGGGCTATGAATTTGTCACGCTCGAAGAGCTTTTCGCCTGCTCCGGCGTCACGCCGCAAGCCGGTCATTTTTACCTGCGCGCAGACGAAGAAGTGTCCTGGTGACAGACTGCAACAAATTTTTGAAAAAAGCTGAAATTAGGGCTTGCATTTTCCGGTGAGGTGTGCTATTCTATCAAAGTCGACACGAGCGATATATCCGGGTGTGGCGCAGTTGGTAGCGCGCTTGACTGGGGGTCAAGAGGCCGTGAGTTCAAGTCTCGCCACTCGGACCATGCAGAGTGTCCTTATAGGATCTGAGTATCCTGTAATGGACACTCTGCTTTTTTATTTCCTGAAAAGTTCATACTGCAACCTGTTCCGGGGCGTAGCTGAGTGCTACGCCTTTTCTTGTTTCCATGATAATGTCGGCCTCCGGGATTTTCCGGCGATCCGGCACATCAAATGAATATCGACGCGCTGGTTGGTAACGCCGTCCTGCTTTTCAGCGTGGTACACCTCAATGTGGTCGATCAGCTCCGCGACCATGATCGGTTAAATAGCTGTTTTACGACTTGTCTTTATCGGATAACTTTCCGAATATCAGCGCTTGCTCTTTCGCTTTTGACCTTCTTGTGCTACAATAAAGAAAATACAGGCGTTCCCATCATATCCACAACAGTCACCAATGATCGACGAGGAGGTACCAGACGTGAAGCATCACCGCAGCCTTTTCCGGGCGCTGAGCGCGCTCCTTTGCCTTGTACTCTGCACACAGCTGACAGCCTGCGGCCAAAAGGATACATTCTCTCCTGCGTCGGGCAAACGCTACGACGACAGTCTCATCACGGAAGCAATCAGCAAAGAAGGCTCTTTCACCGACGAATACGATCAGGACTGGGATTACTCCTACCATATCCCGCAGCTTGCAGACGACACAACGGACGCCGAGTCCATCAACAAAGCGATCATGAATATCCTCAGCAGCGACGCGCAGGCCACGCTGAGCAGCTCCTCCGTAACGAAGATGCCGGAGACCCACTATGCGGATATTTCGTGGCAGAGCCACTGGAACGGCAGCCTTCTGAGCCTTTCCCTGCACCTGACAGGCTGGGCAAGCGACATCGTCAGCTATGAGGTCTATCACTATGATTTTGCAAGCGGCAGGCGGCTGACGAACGCGCAGGTGCTCGACCGCTTTGATATCGGTGAGGAGGACTTCGTTGCTACCCTGCGCTGTGCGGCGGCGCAGACCTACGACGCCGTCTATGCGCCGTGGGGCGTGCCGGAACTCTCACCGGACGACGAAAACTTTGGCCCTATGTGCATTGATCTTGCCTCGGTACGTGCGTGGACGATCGCAGAGGAAAACTACGAGCTGGACAGCTTGCGTTTCTATCCGGAGCAGGACGGCAGCTTTACCGCTTTCCATCCCGTCGGCTCGGTAGCGGGCGCGAACTGGTATTATCGGGAAATGAGCGGGCAGATCGTGCCGAACGAATGGGCGGACGGCAAAGCGCCGCGCTCCGACTACTCCTTCGTCAGTGCTGTTCTGACCGGTGACGGTGCGGCGGTTCGCTTTACGCGGCACGAAGACGGCATGTTCGACAGTGAGGAATACCGCCCCTTCGTTGGTTTTTCCTACAACACTGACTATCCCATCGCCGCCTGCTACGGCGAGTATCAGGACATTTTTGTCGGCACCTTCGGCAATGGGATGGCTCCCTATGTTTTCCTGCTCACCAAGGGTGGCACAGTGGAGTATGCGGACATTTTCGGCGGCTTGGAAAGCGGCCTTCTCTGCTCCGGCGGCCCGCTCTACGGGCTGCACGACATCGCCCGATTTGAAAACGGCGAGCGCGAGGGCGGGTACGAAGAGGGCTACCAGACCGTGTACGCCGTGGATCAAAACGGTGAGCGCTACGACCTTGCCGGGCGCATCACGCCGATGGCAAACGCCATGCCCTTCCCCGTCACCGGTGATTGGTATGCAGAGGTTCGGCACGGTGTAGATGGCGGCGGCAGCTATACGAGCGGCTACTTCCTCTCTTTCAGCGAAAACGGCTTCACGAGCATCGAGAATTTCATGGAGGATATGGAGGATCTGTCCATTGACTACGGCGGCTACTGCACCTACCTTGGCATGACCGAGCAGGGCATGATCTACCGATTCAACCTCTACAACAGCAACGGCGACGTGCGCGGCGGCACATTTCTTCTCGACTTTTACGACAGCGAGAACGACCTTCTGCGCGTCATCCCCGTCTCCGGCGTGAACCTCTTCGACGCCGCTGAGGGCGGCAGCACTACCTTCGTCCGCGCCTACGGCTAATTGAAATCAAAAGAACAATACGGAGGGTCAGGAGACCCTCCGTATTGTTCTTTATTCTGCTTTCATGATCACCTTCAGCCGGTGTACGAGCTGGCCCGTTTTGAGTTCCTCCAGATCAATGACCGCGATGCCCAGCTGGGCGGCGCGGTGACGGGCGGCAGAGTGGCAGGGTTCGGTCGTAACGATGACCGCCTTGGCACCCTTGCCGCCGAAGCGGTCGCGCAAGATGGCAAGCTCGTTGAGCGCCTCCGTTTTGATGTCGCATGCCTTGCAGCTGAGGAACAGCGGGATCACACCCCGCGCCGCCATCACGTCGATCTCGTTGGAAACGCTGCTGTGACCCACCACATCGTCCCAGCGCACCACGGCGCTGCTGATGACATCGTGAAAAATGCCGGAGTCGAGACAGGCCTTGTAGGTGTAAAGCTCCAGAACGCTGCCCACGTCCCGCAGCCACGCCCTGGTATTCAGGTCGCGGAAGCGGAAGGACACACGCTCGCCGGGAACAATCGTGAGCGCGCGAATGAAGTCAAGGCGTTCAAACGCGCGCAGTGCTTCTTCGTTGGCGGTGTTCCGCGTCCCATGCTCGCCCTTCACGGTGTAGCCGCCCTCAATGCTGAGGGGCGGGATCTGCCCGTACTCGGAGGGCGACACCCGCTGAATATAAGAGATGATGTTCGGCCATTCCCGCCGAAAGCGCAGAAAGCAGTCGAAAAACGGGTCAAAATCCGGAAGATAGCGGGACAATACGTGGTTGTCCACCCGCCCGGGGAGCAGCGTTCCGCCCGCCATGAGGAAAAAGTCCTCAATGGAATACAGAAGGTCGCAGTGCAGATCGTCTGCGAAGGCCGCGCCGGAAATGTCGTAAAAGCTGTTTTTCTTTCGGGAATAGGTAAAGGCTGGCACGCCCTTTTGCGCAGCAAACATTCCCGCCGCGAACAGGGCGGCGTCGCTGCCGCCGGTCACATCGATGGCGCAGTCCGGATATTTTTCGCCGACGGTGACGAGCTGGCGCAGAATACGGTCCGCTTTGAACAGGCTTGATTCCAGAAAGACCAGTTCCGGATCCCAACCCCGCCGCTGAAAAAAGGCAGCGAGCTTCTCCTGCCGCGTGCGGTCCCGCACGATCTCACCGGGGCAGAGGTAGACGATGCGCTGCGGGCGGAACATATCCGGCGCCAAAATGTTTTCAATGGCGCGCTCGTCGTATAATTCGATCAAAGTATTCATGCACCGTCTGCCTTCCTTTGTTTTTCACCAGTATACGGTGTTTTTCGCCAAAGCACAATAGGCAACCCGCCCGGCTTGTTGAAAAAAACCGGGCGGGTATTTTGCAATTTTCTGTTTTCCGCTTGCAGATGTCCTGTACCGTCGTTTCTCTCAGTCCTGCAAGGATTTGTAGTAAAGCATGCAGTGGCAGAAGCCCTCGTAGTTTGGGTCGGCGATTTGATCTTTAAACTCCTTGCACATGCACTTGGTCTCCTCGGTGCGCTCCACGCGGCAGGGGCAGTATCCGCCGGTGCGCTTGAGCCCTTCGCGAATGGTCCGAACGATCTCCTGGTCGGGATTGAGTTTGATTTTCATTTCCAATACCTCTTTCCTTGTGATGGCCTCATCATAGCAGGCCGCGCCGCGCCGTTCTGTAACAAAGTCACAGTTTGCCGCATTTATTTCCGTTTTCTCACCGCAAACCGAGAATATGGTCAATAATATGGGGAACGATCTCCACCAGGTCAGGCAGGTAAACGCGCTCGCACCACTGGTGGATCGCCCGGCAGCGCGGCCCGAGGTAAAAAACGGGCGCGTTGAGCCGGGCAGCGGACTCAAAGGGAATGTCGTAGATCGAGGCAGGGAGTGACATCAGATTGGTGAGAAGCGCGCGCTCCTGCGCAGGAGCGGTGCAGGTCATATAGCTGCCGTCTCCGATGCCGGTAAAATAAGGGATCACGGAAAGCTGCATGTGGTAGCTGCCTTCAACAACGGCGCGGACTTTTTCCGCAATGTCGCTCCCGTCCGCAGGAAGATAGGCATTGCAGACCGCGGGATAATAGGGCGGCGCGATCCCGATGACGACCATCGGCTCTTCCTCGCCGGAGCATTCGAGCACGCGCTGAATGTACTGTATGCTCGCGTTTTGCAGCGTCAGCCCGCCCTGCTCGATCTTCTCCCTCAGCAGCTGCGCCTGCGCCGTCTTCCACGCCGGAAAATCGTCATTTTTCGCAGCCGCCATCGCCTCAAGCTCGGAGAGCAGCAGAACGCGCGGCGTGCCGCGCAGCTTTTCCGCTTCGGGCAGGAGCCCGCGCTGCATGGCAAACGCGCAGGCGGATTCATATTTCATCATCACAGATGCGACCGCCTCTTCACAGATCGTCCGAAGGCGCTGGATCGCGCGCTCTGTTGTCTGTCCGCCGCCCAAAAAGAGCAGGTTGACGCACAACGCTGCGAGGGACGGCAGCGACACATCGTAGGTTGTCTTGAGGTCGCACATCTGCTGCACGGCGGGCGGCGCCGAGGACAGGCCGAAGTCCTCGGTAACAAGGTCGGTATTCATGTCGATCCGCGCGGCGATCTCTGCGATCATGTGGGCAGCGTTGAGCCCCTTGAGCGGCTCGCCGCAGTGGGCAAGCTTTCCCTTCGCCACAATCACCGGAAGGACTTTCCCGATGCTGCCGTTATAGAGCATGAACTCCTTGCCCGCCAGCGGCAGCTGCGGCTCCAGAATGAGAGACGCAAGATAGTCGATGCCAAAGCGCTCTTTCAGATGCAGCAGCACATCGACCGCGCCGCGCATCCCGGCGGAGACATTTTCCTCGTCGCAGACAGCAACAAAGGCAACGCCTGTCTCCGCGTCCTCGGGCAGCGTCAGAAGGCGATAAAGGCCGATGGCAAGCCCGCCTTTCATGTCGGCCGTTGCGCGTCCGGGCAGCCAGTCGCCGCTGGCAAGCTCCTGCTGCAAGCATTCGTCGCCAAGCTTTCGTCTCAGCATTTCCTCGCGCAGCGCGTCCGGATCCAACGCAAGCGGCTTGAGCTCACCGTAGCAGTCGGTCTCGACCGCATCGTAATGGCCGGTCAGCACCAGCACCTTGCGGCTTTTTCCCTCTTTGAGCGCCCAGACAACGCGGCGCCCGAGAAAATCTCCCGTATCGCACAGCCCCCAGTGATCCGGATGGGCGGCAAAGTACGCGTCGCTTTCAAAGTACTCGGCAATCTTCTCCGCCGCGCGTTCCTCATGTCTTGTTCCGGTATCGCTCTGCACCGAAACAAGATCCTTCATGATACTGAGAATGTTGATTTCTTTGGGTTGCATCGATCGCACCTCCGCATCAGCCTCCCTGCGTCTTTCGCGCCGGCATCGGCGCGAAAGACGGGCAAAAATAATGAAAAGCATCAGGAACCAGACGGTCTCTTATTGCCTCCATTATGCACACAGTGTCAGTAAAATTGCAATATCATTTTGCTTTTTCCCAAAACGCACATCAAGAATGTTTGAATTGACATACGCCGCAAAATTTTTTATACTGCCTTTGAAGTATTCTTCAAAATGATTACCATCATCAGACGGGAAAGGATTGGTACTATGCCAAACTATATCATCGCCACATCTTCCACCTCTGATCTCACGAGGGACTATCTGGAAAAGCACAGCATTCCCTTCATCAGCTACAGCTACACGATCGGCGACAAGCTGTATGAAGACGATTGCCGCGAGGAATCGCGCGCTGCCGTATATCAGGGCATGCGCAACAACGGAGATCTGCTCAAGACCTCCATGATCAACGAATATATCTACTGCGACTTCTTCGATTCCCTGCTCGATACCGGCAAGGACGTCATCTTCCTCGATATGTCCAAGAAGATGTCCGTATCCTATGAAAAGGCGCTGCTCGGCGCGCAGATGGCGCGCGAAAAGCACCCCGACCGCAAGATCTATGTGATGGACACGCTCTGCATCTCCGGCGGCCTCGGCCTTCTGGTCGAGAGCATGGTCGCGCGCATGGAAGAGGGCATGGACTATGACGAGGTCATTGCGTGGGGCGAAGCACACAAGCTCAAGATCGCCCACCGCTTCACCGTGGACGATCTCAACTACCTCAAGGCCGGCGGCCGCGTTTCCAACGCCTCGGCGCTGGTCGGCTCTCTCCTCTCGGTCAAGCCCGTTCTGTACGTGCCCGACGGCGGCACACTCGACGTTGCCAAGAAGGTACGCGGCAGAAAGGCTGCGCTCGCAGAGATCCTGCGCGGCATTAAAGACGACCTCAAGGAGGTCGACACCAAGGGCCTTACGATGCATATTCTCAATGCCGACTGCCTTGCCGACGCCGAGCACGTGCGCGATGAAGTTCGCGCCGCGTTCCCGGACATGGGCGAGATCACCATCAGCAACCTCGGCGTTGTCATCGGCGCGCACTGCGGCCCTGGCCTTCTCACGGTCTTCTACTTCTGCAACGGCAGAAAGCCGTAAGTAAAAAAAACTGTATCCCCAAAATGACAAAAAGAGGGCTTTCACGGTGTCGTGAAAGCCCTCAACGATTTAATGATACCCCAACATTGCATAGAAGTCAATCGTCTCTTGCATGTGCAAGCATCATTTCATTGTTATGCCCAATTATTTGCAGGAAAGCTTGTTCCTTCCTTGCATTGATTTTCAGGTCGCTCCGTGCTATCTTATAGATACAGAAAGGAAGCAACCAACCCGACCGAACAGCAAGTCCCTTTCAAATCCCCGAAAGTGAGGTTAAATTGATGTTAGAGCCCAAGAATACGTGATGAGCCTTGACGAATCCCGGTTATCCGTCAAGGCTCATCTATTTTTTGCCCAATTCGTCCTGCGAGGGACTTTATCTCACCTCGGATCGTTTCTGATCCGGGGCTTTTTTATTGGAGTGTTCCTTTTTCCGCTTCATAGGCAGAGCGCAGGCGATCCACCGTCTCGCGGCTCGGAAAGACGCGCTCCCCAAGCTGCTGAACGGGCATGACGCCCATGAGGGAGTTGGTAACGAAGCACTCATCAAAGTTCTCCAGCTCGCGCGGGTCGATCTCCCCCTCCTCCACGCGATAGCGCTCGAGAAGATACGATCGCAGCACGCCGGGCAGCAGCCCGCAGGAAAGCGCTGGGGTATAGATCCGCCCGCCGGAAACGAGGAAGAGGTTGCTCACCGTTCCCTCAGCGAGCTTTCCCCGCGTGTTGAGGAAAATGCGCTCGTCCATTCCGGCAGCGGCGGCAGCGCGATGCTCCAGAATGCAGTCGCCATAGTTGAGGGTCTTATGTCCCGTAAGCGGGGAGGTCTCGTTCCGCCGCACGGCGCTGAAGTCCATGCGAAAGCCGCGCGCGTAGCGCGCCGGGCCATAGGGGTTTGGGCGCAGGCGCATCATAAGGTTTTCCTGCGTCAGCAGAATTTTGCAGGCGCTGTGCTCCGGGCAGTTTTCGCCGATCCATTCTGCCGTACGCTCCATCGTCAATCCGCGCTCAGCAAGATCGCCCAGCCCCAGAAACTGCGCCGAACGCCCAAGGCGCGCGAGGTGGCGGGAGAGAAGGATCCCCTTCCCCCGCTCCACCGCGATGGTCTCAAACGCGCCAAGACCAAACTGAACGCCGTCGTCCATCGTCACCATCTGTGTCATTGCAGCGCCTCCAGCACGGCCTTCGCCTTTTGCAGCGTTTCCTCATACTCAAATTCCAGATCCGACTCCGAGGTGATGCCGCCGCCCACGCCCAGGTGGTAGCGTCCGTCGCGGTGGAGCGCGGTGCGGATAACGATGTTCAGGTCGCACTCCCCGTCCAGTGTCAGGTAACCGATGGAGCCGGTGTACAGCCCGCGCTTGCCGTGCTCCAGCTCGTCGATGATCTCCATGGCGCGGTACTTGGGCGCGCCCGTGATGGAGCCGCCGGGGAAGGCCGCACGCAGAAGATCGGTCACGTCGCTCCCCTGCGCCAGCTCGCCGCGGATGTTGGACACCAGATGGAAGACCGTTGCGTAGGTCTCCACGGTAAAAAGCTCCGTCACCTCCACGCTGCCCGGGCGGCAGACGCGGTTGAGGTCGTTGCGCTCAAGGTCCACGATCATCAGAAGCTCGCTCTTGTCCTTTTCCGACTGCTCAAGTTCCCGGCGCAGCGCCTCGTCTTCTTCCGGCGTCTCTCCGCGCTTGCGCGTGCCCTTGATGGGGCGCGTTTCCACCACGCTGCCGCGCAAGCGCAGGAAGCGCTCCGGCGAGGCGCAGATGATCTGGTGATCGCCGCAGTCAAGATAGCCGCCGAAGGGCGAGGGATTGTGCGTGCGCAGATGCTCAAAGACCGCGAGCGGCTCGCGGTCGCTCATAACGTCCAGCCGCTGGGTCATGTTGGCAATATAAATGTCGCCCTCGATGATGTAGCGGATCATGCGATCCACCGCCGCCTTGTATTCTTCCTTTTCAAAGTTGGGGCGAACGGTGATGGGCTTTGTCGCGTGCGCGTCGGGCAGGGCCGGGAAGCCCTTTTCCATTCCGCGTTCGATGTTCCGGTGGAAGTGCGCGAGCAATTCAAGCGCGTCCTCGGTCTGGCCGCAGGCGGAGAGCCACACGCGCTTTTCATGGCAATCCTCGATGAGCAGTAAGTCATAGAACACCACCCGCGCCTGCGGGATCGGCTCGACGTCCTGCTCACCGGAGGGAACGCCCATGTGCTCGCGCCCGTAATCATAGGAAAAATAGCCGATGGCGCCGGAGACGATCGGCAGCTCCGTCTCGTTCTCGTCGCGGTTCAGCCGGAGAAATTCTCCCAGCCGCGTTTCAAAGTCCGTGTCCGGGCGGGCAACATCGTCCTCGGTGAAACTGCCGTCCTGCTCCTTCACGAGCGTCTTATAGGGGCGCAGCCCCAGGATCGACCATCGCCCCAGCTCGTTGACGAGAGAGGAGTCCAGAAAGGCGCAGCCCGGCTCCTTCGCCGCCAGGTGGAAAACCTCCGACGCGGGAACGTATCGCTCCAATTCTACGGTGACGCGCTTCATGCCGACACCCCCTTTTCCTCCGCCATGCGGCAGAAATTCTCCAGCATCTCGTGGCCGTACTCAGTGAGCACCGCCTCGGGGTGGAACTGCACGCCATACATCGGAAGCGTCCGGTGCGAGAGCGCCATCACTGTGCCGTCATCTGCAACGCAGTCCACCTGATAGTCTGCGGGAAGGGTATCCTCGCGCACCACGAGCGAATGGTAGCGCGTCACGTTGAATTCCTCCGGCAGGCCCGCGAAAAGCCCCGTGCCGCGGTGATGCACCCTCGTCACCTTGCCGTGCATGGGACGAGCGCCCTTTTCCACCGTGGCGCCCGCGCAGTGGCCCAGCACCTGATGGCCAAGGCACACGCCGAGCAGCGGCACCCTGCCCTGAAAGCGCTTCACCGTTTCTACGCACAGCGCCGCGTCCCACGGGCGCTTCGGCCCCGGGGCGAGAATGATGCCCTGCGGGGCCATCGCCTCGATCTCTTCGATCGTGATCTCATCTGACCGGCGCACCACAATGTCCCGGCCCAACTCTTCCAAATATGCCTTCAGGTTATACACAAATGAGTCGTAGTTGTCGATCATCAAATACATGTTGCTTTTCCTCCTATGGTTCGGAGCATAAAAAAAGATAACGACTGTGCCTTTGAGCACAGTCGTTATCCCTTTCGGTCCGTAACCTGTTTCCGTGGCAGAATATCACAGGATCTATTCAAAGTCAAGCATAATTGCTGCCATTTTCTGCCTTTTTGTCATAAAAAGCACGATTTGAGCACGTCCTGTCGCGCAAATTGTAAAGCTTTTTCAAATTTTCTACAAGAATGATTGCCTTTTTCGCGCTTTTGCTCTATGATAGGCTCCGTGTCAATATTTCGGCAAATTTCGCAAGCGATTCTTCTTTTTGAAAAAGCCTTCAGCAGGAGAACAATTTATGAAACTAAAAACTGACGATACTTCCCTTATAACAGCGCAGCAGCCCGACGCCCCCACACCCGAAACGCCCGACGCCGCGCAGTCCCCGCGCCGCAGCCTTTGGAAAACGTGGATCGCCGATCTGCTGCTGTTCTGCTTCACCGGCATCTATGTGGAGCTGTGCCTGCACCTGTGCGTTTACCACAAGCTGGACAGGCACACCATCTACCTTATTTTGTTTGCGCTGCAAGCCGGTGTCTTTTTCTCGCTTCTCACCTCATTCCTGCCCAAGATCCTTCGCCAGATCGTTGGCGTGCTGCTTGTAGCGGTGCAGGTGCTGTTTGCCGAGGTACAGCTGGTCTATCAGTGCATCTTCGGCAACTTCATGCCCATCAGCCAGGTCAGCATGGGTGAGAACGTGATCACAAACTTCAACTCTCAGATCTTCTACGCGATTTTCAAAAACCTGCCGCGCATCATTTTGCTGCTGTTGCCGCTGATCGCAGTAATCGCATGCCTTGCACTGCGAAAGGTCCCGACGCTGAAGCTCCGTCTGCGCTGGAAGCAGGCGCAGGCGTCCTTTGCGCTGCTGCTCGTACTGGTTTTGGTGACGGTAGGGCTCTTGTTCGTCGGACGCAACAAGCCCTTTTCCGTCTATAAGACCCTCTCCAATGTAAACACCTCCACCGACAGCAGTTATAAAAAGGTCGGCATGATCGCCACCACCGTGCAGGAGCTTCACTATATGATCGCCGGTGACGACGGCGACGTCACCTTCTTTACGCCCTCCACTCTGGAAGTCAGCAGCGATCAGCAGCCGTATAGCAGCAACTCCTTCAACGTGATCGAGAGCATCGACTTCACGAAGCTGGCGGGCAGCACCGACAGCGCCATTCTCAAGGCAACGGACGAATACCTCGCCAAGATAACGCCCAGCCGCAAGAGCAACTACACAGGGCTTTTGAAGGACTATAACCTCATCACCATCTGCGCCGAGAGCTTTTGCCCGTGGTTCATCAGCGAGGAACTGACGCCCGCCCTCTATAAAATGACCCACACGGGCATCATTTTTAAAAACTACTACGGCTCGTTCCAGTCCGTCACCACCAATGGCGAATACACCATGTGCATGGGTCTCTACCCGGATATGTCCCGCACCAAGACGGATTCGAGCTTCAATGTGGCGGGCACCAACTATCTTCCCTTCTGCCTCGGCAACGCGCTGAACGGAATGGGCTACAAGTCCTACGGCTATCACGACTACATCGGCGATTTCTACAACCGCAACATCACCCACGCCAACATGGGCTACGACTTTAAGGCAGCGGATTCCGGCCTGAACGTGAAGATCGACTGGCCGTCCTCGGATCTTGAGATGATTGAGGCCTCCGTGAACGACTACATCAACAGCAAAGAGCCATTCCATGCCTACTACATGACCTTCAGCGGTCATTACCAGTACAACTGGGACAACGCCATGAGCGCCAAGAACAAAGCCGCGGTGGAAGATCTCCCCTACTCCGAGCCGGTCAAGGCATATATTGCCTGCAATTTAGAGCTTGAGTACGCGCTGCAATACCTGATGCAGCAGCTGGAGGCCGCCGGCATTGCCGACAAGACCTGCATCGTCCTCACGAACGACCACTATCCCTACGGTCTCACGGAGGAGGAATACAACGAGCTTGCCGGGCAGACGCTGGACACCAAGTTTGAGAAATACCGCAACAGCTTCATCTGCTATGTTCCCGGCCTTTCGGAGAACATTGTGGTGGACGAATACTGTTCCACGGCGGACATCCTGCCGACGCTCCTCAACCTCTTCGGCGTGGAGTATGATTCCCGTCTGCTGGCCGGCACGGACGTGCTCTCGAGCGGCGTTCATATCGCCATGCTGTCGAACCGTTCGTTCCTGACGAAAACCTTCCGCTACGACGCCGATACGGAAACGGTCATTCCCGCCAACGACAGCATCGTCATCTCCGACGAGCTGCTGCACGCCTACTGCCTGTATGTGGACAACAAGTTCAAGGTTTCCAGCAACATCGTCAACAGCGATTACTACGCTCACGTCTTCAACAAAGAGCCGAGCGGCGGCAGTCTCAAGGATACGGTGGTGTTTACGGACATCAAGAGCATCTTCAACCAGGCAAGCGTCCTCTATATGTATCGCAATGGCTATGTGGATCCGGAATCCCCGGACAACTTCGGTGGTCAGTCCACTGCAAAGCTGGGTGAGTTTGTCGATGTGCTCTACCGCATCGCCGGACGCCCCGAAACAGACAACTCCGCCCTGCCGCCCGATTACGAGAGCCGCTCCTTCAACGCCTCCTATCCTTACTACGATGCCGTATGCTGGGCCTATCAGACAAGGATCCTGCGCCAGAGCGACCTGCTGTACACCGGTTACGACGAGAAAATGGATTATCGCGGCGCCTGCATGCTGATCTACCGCTTTGCTGCTCTTGCCGGGATCAACACCAATGTGGATCAGTCCCAGCTCCTGCAGGTGATGAGCGACAACTCGAACCTCACAAGAGAAGCCGCCAAGGCCATGCTCTGGTGCAACCAGAAGGACATCACCTCGCGCGACAGCAACCTCGACGAGCTGCTTGACGCTTACAACACGCGCATCAGCCGCTATCAGATGACGTCGTTCCTCTTCTATCTCTGCACCTACGAGCTGAATCTGGGAAGCTGAATGTCAGGCAACTGAACACAAAACGTGCAGCAGCGGATATCCGCTGCTGCACGTTCTTTTTGAATGACGCGCCCAATGATTTTTATTTACAGGCCCATTTCTTTCTTCACTTCACCGAAGCACTTGACCGCGAAATCGAGGTCTTCCTTCGTGTGACCTGCGGAAATCTGCGTACGCACGCGGTCGCGGCCCTTGGGCACGACCGGGTAGCAGAAGCCGACGACGTACACGCCCTTTTCGAGCATTCTGCGGGCGAACTCATTCGCCACCTTCGGGTCGTAGAGCATGACAGGCACGATCGGGTGCTCGCCGGGCAGGAGATCAAAGCCAAGCTTTTCCATCTCCGCGCGGAAGTAGCGCGCGTTCTCATGCACCTTGTCGCGCAGCGCGGTGGACTCGGTCAGCATATCGATCGTTGCGATCGTTGCCGCGCAGATGGCCGGGGCGAGGGAGTTTGAGAAGAGGTAGGGGCGGCTGCGCTGGCGCAGCAGGTCGACGATCTCGCGCTTGGCGGCGGTGTAACCGCCGGAGGCGCCGCCCATGGCCTTGCCGAAGGTACCGGTCAAGATGTCGACACGACCCATCACGCCGCAGTATTCCGGCGTGCCGCGGCCATGCTCGCCCATGAAGCCGACGGCATGGCTGTCGTCGACCATCACGAGCGCGTCGAACTCATCTGCGAGGTCGCAGATGCCCTTGAGGTTGGCAATGTAGCCGTCCATGGAGAAAACGCCGTCGGTCGCAATGATGATTTTCTTGCAGCCCGCCTCGCGCGCGCTCACGAGCTGGGCGCGCAGATCGTCCATATTGCTGTTTTTATAGCGGTAGCGGTGCGCCTTGCAGAGGCGCACGCCGTCGATGATGCTCGCGTGGTTCAGCTCATCGGAGATGACGGCGTCATCCGCGCCAAAGAGCGTTTCAAAAAGGCCGCCGTTGGCGTCGAAGCAGGAGGAATAGAGAATGGCGTCCTCCATGCCGACAAAGTCGGCGATCTTGCGCTCGAGCGTCTTGTGGATCTCCTGCGTGCCGCAGATGAAGCGGACGGAGGAAAGGCCGAAGCCCCAATCGTCATAGCTCTTCTTCGCCGCCTCGATCAGGCGGGGATGATTGGAAAGGCCGAGGTAGTTGTTTGCGCACATGTTCACAACGCCGTGCGCGGCGGTGGTGTCGATGCGGCTTTTCTGCGGGGTGGTGATGATGCGCTCATCCTTGTAGGTGCCCGCCTCACGGATGGCGGCAAGCTCTGCGCGGTAGCTCTCGTATGCGGTCTTCATGCTGCTTCGTCCTCCTTATTTTGTCGTCCAGTCGAGAATGACCTTGCCGCTCATGCCGCTGTGCATGGCTTCAAAGCCCTTTTCAAACTCGGTGTAGTGGAAGCGGTGGGTGATGGCAGGGGTGAGATCCAGCCCGCCCTGTACCATATAGCTCATCTGGTGCCAGTTGTCCATCTTGCGGCCGTAGATGCCCTGCAGCGTCAGGCCCTTGCCGATGACAAGGTTCATATCCATCTGGACAGGGCCGTTGCCGAGGCCGAGCAGGCTGATCTTGCCGCCGTTGCGCATCACGCCGATCATCTGATGCAGCGCAGCGCCGGAGCCGGACATCTCAAAGCCGACATCGAAGCCCTCGACCAGGCCCTGCTCCTTCATAGCGAGCGTGAGGTCCTGCTTGGCAGAGTTGATGGCCGCGTCCGCGCCCATCTTGAGCGCAAGGCCGAGACGGTAGTCGTTGAGATCCGTGACGACCACGCGGCGCGCGCCGGCATACTTGGCGATGGCGACAGCGAGGATGCCGACAGGGCCCGCGCCCGTGATGAGCACGTCCTCGCCGACGAGGTTGAACATCAGCGCCGTGTGCGTCGCGTTGCCGACCGCGTCGAACATGGCGACCACGTCCTCATCAAGCGAGGGGTCGATGAGCACGACGTTGCGCGCAGGAATGCAGACATACTCGGCAAACGCGCCGTCGCGGTCCACGCCGACGCTTGTGGTGTTCTTGCACCACTGGATGTTGCCCGTGTGGCAGTTGCGGCAGTGGCCGCAGGTAATGTGCCCCTCGCCGGAAACGCGCTGACCGACGGTAAGCCCCGTCACGCCTGCGCCGAGCTCGGCGATCTCACCGACGTATTCATGACCGATGACCATCGGCGGCTTCACGTGCTGGGCCGACCACTCGTTCCAGTCGTAGATATGTACGTCCGTGCCGCAGATTGCGGTCTTGTGTACCTTAATGAGCACTTCCCCCGCGCCGGGGGTGGGGACAGGAACCTGGCGCAGTTCCAATCCGGGAGCTGCCGCGGGCTTGACGATCGCGTCCATCATACGCATGTGTTTGTCCTCCGTGCATATTCATATTACGAGGAAGTGTTCTTCTCTCAGCGACATGGTATAACACGACTTCGCTCTTGTCAAGGAGAAATCACAAAAATATCAAAATATCAACAGGCGGCAAAGGGGCTCTGCGCCGATGCAAGGAGCATTCCAAAACCATTTACCACGTGTTCGACGGTCTCTCCCGTGACCGTCTGGAGCGGTACATTTTCTCGCTGACGGACGACGCCTTCTCCCGCGTGGTGCATCAGGCGGCGGAGGGACGCGATATTTCCGAGGAAAATCTGCGCAGCATCGCCTCCTTCTGCCGCTACGCCTTCATCGGCTTTGTGATGCAGTTTTTCTGGAACGGCATGGAATACGATATTGATGAAAGCGTCGACCGGTTGGGCACGCTGTTCGACAGTTTCCTGCACGGCGCGCTCCAAACCGCTGAGTAGATAATCGCCATATTATGAAAAAGAGCTGTCTCCCGCACGGGAGACAGCTCTTTTTGCGTAAAACGACAGTTCTGCGCAAATTTGCGCATTGCCGATGCTTCTGCATAAAACCATACGCTTCGACTTTTTCGTCCATAGTTTTCGTATATAGATTTCGTTAAGATAATAATACTCAAAGCAATACAAAACAGAAAGGAACTGTTGTTATGAACGCCTCCGAAGTGTTAAAGGGCTTTGCCATGAAGCAGGTCTACAGCTATCTGGACAAGGATCCGGAAGCCAATCTTCCCAACCTGCTCGATATGCTGGAAAAATATGACAAAAACGGTCAGGCCGTCACCACGCAGGTCGAGGGGATCCGCGCCGCGCTTTCAGACCCGAACAACAACTGGTCGAAGCTGGTGAAGAGCCTGTGGACGGACATTGACGACGAACAGCGCAAAAAACTGGTGGAGACCGTTGTCATCAACGGCACGCTGATCGGCACGCCCGCCACCATGAAAATGCAGGATAAGTACCAGTGCAACGTCCCCTGGGCGATCCTGATGGATCCGACCTCTGCCTGCAATCTCCGCTGCACCGGCTGCTGGGCGGCGGAATACGGCAACAAACTGAACCTCAGCTATGAACAGCTGGACAGCATCATCTGCCAGGGCAAAGAGCTGGGAACCTACGTTTACATCTACTCCGGCGGTGAGCCGCTGGTACGCAAGGCCGATTTGATTCGCCTGTGTGAAAAGCACGACGACTGCGCCTTCCTCACCTTCACCAACGGCACGCTGATCGATGATGCCTTTGCCGACGAAATGCTGCGCGTGAAGAACCTCGTCCCCGCCATCAGCATCGAGGGTTTTGAGGAAGCGACCGACTTCCGCCGCGGCGAGGGCACCTATCGCAAGGTCATCGAGGCCATGACGCGCCTGAAGGAGCGCAAGCTGCTCTTTGGCATTTCCTGCTGCTACACCAGCAAGAATGTCGAGGTCATCGGCAGCGAGGAATATTTCGATTCCATGATCGATATGGGTGCAAAATTCGCGTGGTTCTTCACTTATATGCCCATCGGCGCGGCAGCCGTGCCGGAGCTGATCGCCACTGCGGAGCAGCGCAAGTTCATGTATGAGCAGATCCACAAGTTCCGCAAGACCAAGCCCCTCTTTACGATGGACTTCTGGAACGACGGCGACGCGGTCGGCGGCTGCATCGCCGGCGGACGCGGCTACTGCCACATCAATGCCAACGGCGACATGGAGCCCTGCGCATTCATTCACTACTCCGATTCCAACATCAAAGAAAAAACGCTGCTTGAGTGCTATCAGTCCCCGCTCTTTATGGCCTATCGCCGCAGCCAGCCCTTCAATGACAACATGCTGCGTCCCTGCCCCGTGCTGGATAACCCCGGCCGTCTGACGCAGATCGTGGAGGAATCCGGCGCCCGTTCCACGGATCTTGAAAGCCCCGAGCGCGCCTGCGATTACTGCAACCGCTGCGTCCCCGCCGCTGAAAAGTGGGCGCCGGTTGCCGATGAGCTGTGGAATTCTCTTCCCAAGAAGAAAGGCGTTCAGCTCACCGGAAAGATGGCGAAAAAATCCTGACGGGAGGCGATCGGTGTGGACAAGCTGCTGGTACAGGATCCCTATTCCCGCGTCGCCTGCAAGGTGACCTGCGCGGAAAACCAGATGCACATTTTCGGAGAGATCACCTCAAATCCAGCGAGCATGCCGCGGGTGTCGTCGAACCCGTTATGATCCTGACACTGCGAGTTTCAGCGCGCAATGCTTTTGACACGCAGCGTCTGCCCGTCATACGTGCAGGCAAGGCACTCTCCGTTTCCGATATGATAGGCATAAAAGTCGCGTTTTGGGCGCGCGAAGGACTCCAGAACCGCCATAATGACGCCGCCATGCGTGACAAAAGCCGCACACATGCCATCCGGCACGGCCGCGATCGTTTCTGCAAACGCCTTGCAGCAGCGCTTTTTGAAGTCCGCTACCGCTTCCCCGCCCGGAATGGGCGTCAGGCACATCGCGTCCACCCACGCCTGATAGGCGGGATCTGAGGAGAGCTCGTCCGCGTTCTTCCCCTCGAAGCGGCCAAAGTCCGTTTCACGCAGCCCTTCCACAAGTGCGTAGGGCATCTGCGGAAATACGATCTCCGCCGTCTGCCGCGCGCGCAGCAGCGGACTGACGAAAAGACGATTCGCGAAGAGATTCTGCCCCCTCAGGCGCTCCGCCTGCGCAATGCCCGCCGCGCACAGCGGCTCATCGGTGCGGCCGATGTAACGCCGGCGGAGGTTTCCCTCCGTTGCGCCGTGGCGGATAAAAAGAATGTCGATCACAGCAGCCCTCCGACCCAGGCGCCGACCAATCCGCACAACTCGCAGAGCTGCAAGAAGAAGCCGGAGGTGTCACCTGTCACACCGCCGAACTGCGCCATGGTAAACCTGCGGTACGCCAGCGCGGAGAGGACGGCAAACACCGCCGCTGTTCCGCCGGCAGCAGGCGAAAGGCAGATCATACCCGCCGCCGCTGCAAATCCGGTGAGCGCAAGCGCCGCCGTCGCCGTGCGCCGCCGGGCAAGGCTCGTAAAGGCGCAGAGCATGCCCGCCTTTCTCGCGTTCGGCAGATTCACCGCGCACAGCCCAGACAGCGCGCGGGAGAGCACAAACAGCGGGCAGAGCAGCAGGATCTTCCCCGCAAGATACACCTCGCAGGCAAAGCCTGCGTAAGCAAGCAGATACACGCCGGAATAGATAACCGCAAACGCGCCACAGCTCGGATCTTTCATGATCTCGAGCTTTTTTTCGCGCGTCTGATGCGATGCGAGCGCATCCACCGTGTCAAGATAGCCGTCCATGTGGATACCGCCGGTGACAAGGATCGGCAAACACGCTGCAACTGCTGCGAACAGAACGCCGCTCATGCCCGTCGCCTGTGCAATGACCGCCCACAGCCAAAGCGCCGCGCCGCAGAAAAGCCCCACCGCCGGAAAAAAACAGATCGCATAGCGCATGTTTTTTTCGTTCCAGTCGAACTGCGGAACGGGGATCGCGCTGTATGTCGACAGCGCGATAAGAAGCGGTTCAAATAATTTCATTCAACTCTCCCTTTTCGGCAAACGGCTGTCCGTCTTTCATTGTCACCGCTGCCGCGGCGCGGGCAAGCAGCCTTTGATTCAAGCCGTTCAGCGCACGGATATAGGCCGCCGTTTCGCCGTCGTAGCCGTCCTCGCACAGCTCCGTGATCGTCACCGCGACAAGAATGCGGCAGCGCGACAGCAGCGTCTCAATATCCCTGTATACGCTCTCTTCGTTCCCGCCGCACTCGAACATCACGTTCGCCAGCAGGTTCGACACGTCCTCAAGCAGCACGATGCTTCCGTTTTCAACTGCCGCCGCGCCGACCCGATGCGGCAGCTCAAGCGTTGTAAAACGCAAGTCCTTGCGCTGCCGGCGGTGCTTTTCCACGCGCCGCAGATTTTCCTCCGAGCAGGGCTGCATGGTGGCAATATAGTAGCGCCTGCCTGTCGTTTGCGCAACGATGTTCTCCGCGCAGCGGCTCTTGCCGCTGCCATTCTCGCCCGCAACCAAAATCAGCGTTCCCATGTGCCCTCCTTTCTCTCAGGGCGTGAACTGGTCGCCCTGCCGAATTTCGTCCAGATAGTCGTCGTTGATGCCCGCCTCGTCAAAGCTCGCCATGTTGTTCATGACGGCGCAGGCGGCATCGAGCACCTGAAAGGCGAGTGGGCAGCCGCTGCCCTCGCCCAGCCGCATGCCGAGATCAAACAGCGGCCGCAGCGCCATCTCCTCCATCGCAAGGCGATAGCCGATCTCGAACGAAGCGTGGCTCGGGATCAGATAGCCGCGCACGAGCGGGCAGAGCCTGACGGCGCACAGCGCCGCCACGGCGGAAATGAATCCGTCGATGACCGCGGCGCGCCGGGAAGCCGCCTCGCCCAAGAAGGCGCCGCACATCGCCGCAAGATCGAACCCTCCGACCTTGGCGAGCACGTCGATCACATCGTCCCTGTTCGGCCGGTTCACCGCAATGGCGGTACGGATAACCGCTTTCTTTTTCCGAAAGCTCTCCTCCGTGATGCCGCCGCCGCGTCCCGTCACCTTGTCAACGTCCGCCCCCAGCAGCACGGCAAGCACTGCCGACGAAGTCGTCGTGTTGCCGATGCCCATCTCGCCGATACCGACAGCGTCCGCATCGACGTTTTCCGCGACCGCCGCGCCGGTCAAGATCGTCTGCAAGGCCTGCTCCCGCGTCATCGCGGGGCCGGCGCAGATATTCTGCGTGCCGTAGGCAATTTTACGGTTCAGAACAGCGCTCTCGCAAAGATCGGCATTCACGCCGACGTCGCACACGGTGAGGCCGCAGCCAAAGCGCTTGGCGAGCGCCGCCGCGCCGGTCTTTCCCCGCGTCAGGTTGATCGTCTGCTGCATCGTCACGGACTGCGGCGCGCTGGAAACGCCCTCGGCCACCACGCCGTTGTCCGCGGCAAAGACAAGCAGCTGTTTTCGGGGCAGCTCGTTGTGGACTTTCCCCGTAATGCCCGCCAGCTGAACGGAAAGCTCTTCGAGCCGCCCCAAGCTGCCCGGCGGCTTGGCAAGCCGCGCCTGATGCGCTTCCGCCGCCAACATCGCCTTTTGATCCAGCGGCTGAACGGCGCGCACGAGCGCTTCGATCTTTTCCTGCACTGCTCTCTCCTTAAAACTCGATCCCCAGGCGCGCGGAAACACCCTTGTCAAACGGGTGCGCGCGCTTTTTCATTTCCGTCACATAGTCGGCCGCGTCCAGCAAGCGCTGCGACGGTTCTCGTCCCGTCAGCACGACCTCAAGATCTTCCGGTTTATGGTGCAAAAAATCAAGCAGCCGCGCCTCTTCAATGAGGCCATGGTTGCAGGCGGCGACCGCTTCGTCAAGCACGAGCAGCGCAACGCCGTCCGCACTTTTTTGCAGCGTCTCTTCCAGAAGCGCCGTATAGGCCCGCCGCGCCGCCGCCCGTGTCTCTTTGTCCATCGAGCGGAAAAAACCAAAATTCCGCTCGCAGCAGAGGACTTTAACGTTCGGCAGCGCACGCAGGACGTTCAGTTCAGAGGAGTTGCCGTCCTTCAAAAACTGCGTAAACAGCACGCTCTTTCCTGCGCCCGATGCCCGGACGCTCAGCCCAACCGCCGCCGTCGTCTTGCCCTTTCCGTCGCCGCAGTACAGGTGCACAAATCCCCGCATGCTCACACCTCCCGCTCTAAAATGCGATAGATCAGTTTCATGTCAAGTCCCGCTCTCACCGCGTCCGCGAGCAGATCATACTGCCGCTCCTTGTAGGCTTTCCAATCAAAATTGCCAAGCGCTTTGAAGGAAGCGCCCTTTTTCGCGCACAGCGCCTTTAAGATCGTGTCGGTGACCTCCTGCTCGTCAAAGATGCCGTGGACATAGCTGCCGCAGACATTTCCTGCGCTGATGAGCGCGCCGCGCGCTTCGCTGCGGCCCATGTGGATCTCGTAGCCCGCGTAGCGTTTGCCGTTCAGCACAGAGAGCAGCCCCTCAACACCGGAGAACACGCCGCTTGTCTGCGTCTGCACCTTTGCTCCTTCAAATACCGTTTCCCCCGGCAAAAGGCCCATGCCGTCGATCTCCGTTATGCCCGCAGCCTCGACCTGCTCGGGGTCGGAAATATGCCGTCCCAACATCTGATAGCCGCCGCAGACGCCAAAAACCAGTGTGCCGCCGCTCGCGGCCTTTTTGATTGCCGCTTCCAGTCCGCTTTGCCGCAGCCACCCGAGGTCGGCGATCGTGCTCTTTGTACCGGGCAGCACGATCATATCCGGCGCGCGCAGGTCGCGCACACGCTCCACATAGCGGAGCGAAACATTCGCATAGTGCTCAAACGGAGAAAAATCCGTAAAGTTCGAGATGCGCGGCAGGCGGATGACCGCAATGTCGATGAGCCGCGGCTCCTTACCTCGCCCGAAGCACTCGCTCAGGCTGTCCTCATCGTCAATATCTACAGAGAGGTACGGCACAACGCCCGCCACGGGAACGCCGCAGAGCTGCTCGAGCATTTTAAGCCCCGGCTCCAGAATCGCGCGGTCGCCGCGGAATTTGTTGACAACGACGCCCTTGATGCGCTTTTTGTCCTCTTCGCTTTGCAGCGCCACCGTACCGTAGAGCTGGGCGAACACGCCGCCGCGGTCGATGTCTCCCACCAGCAGCACCGGCGCGTCCACCATGCGGGCAAGCCCCATGTTGACAATGTCATTTTCCTGCAAATTGATCTCTGCGGGGCTGCCCGCCCCCTCGATCACGATAACATCGTACTCCCTGCTGAGGCTCTCGTATGCCTCCATCACCGCAGGGATAAAATCACGTTTTCTGCGATAGTATTCCATCGCTGGCAGATTGCCCTGCACGCGCCCGTTGACGATGACCTGACTGCCGACGTCCGTCGTCGGCTTGAGCAGGATCGGGTTCATGCGCGTGTCCGGCTCGATGCCCGCAGCCTCGGCCTGCACCACCTGTGCGCGCCCCATCTCTCCGCCATCTTTCGTGATGAAGGAGTTGAGCGCCATGTTCTGGCTCTTGAAGGGCGCAACACGATAACTGTCCTGCTTCAAAACGCGGCAAAGCCCCGTGGCAAGCAGGCTCTTGCCCGCGTTGGACATCGTGCCCTGGATCATAATATTCTTTGCCATGCTCTCACTCCTCCGCCACGCTTTTGATCGCCGCAATGAGCTGCTCGTTCTCTTCGCGCCGCCTGACCGCGACGCGGTACCAGCCGGGTGCCAATCCCTCAAAGTTGGCACAGTTCCGGATCGCCATGCCGCGCCGCATCAATTTTTCATGCAAGTCCGGTGCGCCGTGAAAGAGGATATAATTCACCTGCGATGGGCACACCCAAAAGCCGAGCTTTCGCAGCTCTTCTTCAAGCCGCGGCCGCTCCGCGCGGATGAGCGCGCGGTTTCTCTCTAAAAACGCCACATCGCCCAACGCGGCGACGCCTGCCGCCTGCGCCGGCGTTGAAACCGTCCACGGCGGCGCTGCCGCCGACATTTTTTGCAGCAGCTCTTTGTCTGCGCACAGGCCGTAGCCAAGCCGCAGCCCCGCCATGCCATAGCTTTTCGTAAACGCCTTGAGGATAAAAAGCTGCGGAACGTCAGGCAAAAACGGCGTCAGATCATCGGCTCCGTCCGACAGGCTCAAAAAGCATTCATCGACAAAAAGCGCAATGTTTCTCTCGCGGCAGCGCAGCAGGATCTTTTCAAGCAGTTCCCTTGGGATCAGCCGTCCCGTCGGATTGTTTGGGTTGCAGAGGAACAGCGCGTCGATCCCTTCGCGCGAAAGGCGCGGCAGAAGATCCTCTTGCAGGTCAAAGTTCTGCTCCGCAGCAAGCGTATGTCGCACGATCTCGCAGCCTGTCCGCTGCAAGGCAATTGCATACTCGGAAAATGTGGGCGCAAGCACCATCGCACGCTTCGGGCGCACAGCCTCGCAGTAAGTATAGATCAGTTCGGACGCACCGGCGCCGCAGAGGATCCTTTCCTGCGGCACACGCTCAAACTCCGCAATCGCCTGCACGAGCGCCCGGCAGCGGGGGTCAGGATAATGGTACAGCTCAGGCAGCACCCGCGTGAGCGCGTCGATCACGCTCTTGGGCGTGCCAAGCGGGCTGACGCTCGCGGAAAAATCAAGGCGCACGTCGCCCGCATAAATATCTCCGCCATGGCAGTTTTCTCTTCCGTACAGCATGTGTCTCCCTCACAGAGAAAAAATAAGCACTCTCACCGCGCAGCCAAGCAGCAGCGCCAAAACTGTTGTGGCGTACATCAGCCGGCAGGCGCGCGGGATGTCCTCGTGCGTGATCGGGCGCAGCGCATCGCCGATGTGCTCTTTTTTGTGCAGCACGCCGTGATACCACGCATCGCCGGCAAGCCGCACCCCCAAAAGCCCCGCGCAGACCGACTCCGTCTGCGCGGAGTTCGGGCTTGCGTGCTGATAGCGGTCGCGGCGAAAAATCTTCCAGCCGTTTTTGACGTCCATGCGCAGGATCCCACCTGCTGCAAGCATCAGCAGCGCGGATAGGCGCGCGGGCAGATAGTTTGCAATATCGTCTGCCTTCGCGCTCACAAAACCAATGTCCTTGTATGGCGGCTCGACATAGCCCAGCATGGAATCCATCGTGTTTACCGCCTTGTAAAAAAAGCCCAGCGGCGCGCCGCCGACAGCCAGATACAGCAGCGGTGCGACCACACCGTCTGACGTGTTTTCCGCGATGGTCTCGACTGCCGCGCGCGTCACGCCCGCGTCGTCGAGCGCCGCAGTATCGCGTCCCACGATCATGGAAACGGCGCGGCGCGAAGATTCGATGCTGCCGTGTTCGAGTTCCCGGTAGACCTTCATGCTCTCGTCGCGCAGCGATCTTGCCGCCAAAATCTGCCAGCACATCACGCTCTCGACCGCAAGGCGCAGCCACGGGCTCACCTTTTCGCAAGCGCAGAGGATCAGCGCAGGAATCGCCGCTGCAAGAACGCTCACGAACCCCCACAGCACCGCCCCCGCCGCGCGCTCACCGCGCGGCGTTTTGGGAAACATCTTGCGCAGCGCACGCTCCAATGCGCTGATCGTCTTTCCGATCAGCACGACCGGGTGCGGCAGGCTGTGCGGGTCGCCCAAAAGGCAGTCGATCCCAAAGCCGGCAAGAAGCGGCAGCAGCAGTCGGATCATACGCCGCCTCCCGCCTGCATGGTGAACACATACACCGGATTCTGCCCTGTCATCAGCTGATATGCCCCCGCCTTACGGCTGCGGGCGATCTGGACGGACACGACCTCGGTATCCGCAAAGGAAAATTCCTTCATGCACGCCGTCAGCTCGGCGACGCTCTCCAGAGAGACCGCCGTTGCCACAATGCGCACCTGTGGGTTCTTTTGCAGCAGCACTGCCAAAATGCTGCGCAGGTTCCCCGCGCTGCCGCCGATGAAGGCGTGCGTCGGCGCGGGCAGGTCATCGCAGGCCTCCGGCGCGCTGCCGGCAACGATCGTCAGGTTTTCGGCAGAAAACGCCGCCTGATTTTTCTTCAGCAGCTCCACCGCGTCGGCCCTGCGCTCGATGGCAAAAATCTGTCCCTTTTTCGCCTGAAGCGCCATTTCAATGGCCACCGAGCCGGTGCCCGCACCAATATCGTAGCAGACCGCACGCTCGCTCAGGCGGAGCTTGGAGAGCGCGATGGCGCGCACCTCGCTCTTCGTCATGGGTACAGCGCTGCCCTCCCCCTCGCCGCGCAGGAAAGCGCTGTCCGGCAAGCCGTGGGTCACCACGGCGACAGGGTGATCGTTTTCGATCAAGACGGCGCTCAAGGGTGCAAATGCACCGCCGCGCAGCGCTTCCGCCGTGCCGGTGGTAATCTTTTCGTCCGGGTAGCTCAGCCGTTCGCCGATGCTCAGCTTCACCTTGCCAAGCCCATTCTCTACCAGCGTTTCGCACAGGTGCGCCACGCCGTCCTCGCCGCCGACGAGCGCGAAAACGCGCTCATGCGCGCGCACCTCCGGCACAATATCGTGCGCGCGTCCGTGCAGGCTGACGACGTGAATGTCCTCATAGGACGTTTGCAGCTTTGCGCAGAGGCAGGCGAGCGAGCTCAGCCCCGGCAGCACATCGACCTCACAGTCGGAAAGCAGCGGCAGCAGCTTTCTCGTGCCGCTGAAAAACCCCGTATCGCCCGACATCACGACTGCGCTTCGTCTGAATTCGCGGTGCGCATGGATATGGTCTGCGATCTCCTGCGGCGCAACGGCGGCAAAGGTTTTCTGCCCCTCCCGCGCGGCGGCGTCCAGCATGCGCTGCGCACCGATCAGGCAGTCCGCCTCCTCGATCGCGCGGCAGACTTCGCGCGTCATCATCTCCCGGCTTCCCGGACCGATGCCGATAATGCGCACCTCCGGACGAAAAGCACAGCCAAAACGCGCGGCGAGCAGATCCAGCACCTGCGAAAAGGTTTTTCCCTCCCGCTGCTTCGGCCGCCCGACCACAAGAAGCTGCGCCCCGGCCTTCCGCGCCGCGGCGGCCTTTGCCGCAAAACCGCCCGCTTCGCCGCCGTCCTTCGTCACAAGCCACTGCGCCGACACGGTGCGCAGCATCGCCTCGTCCATCTCCTCGGAAAACGGGCCCTGCATCGCAAGGATATGGGACGTTTCCACTCCCGCCTCGCGGCAGAGCGCGAGCGACGCATCCAGCGGCAGCACACGGGCGTAGACGCGTTCGCGGAAGCCCTTGATCTTACGGTATATTTTTAAGTCCTTGCTGCCCGTCGTCAGCAGGATATTTCCCTCTTTCTTGGAAAGAAGCACCGCCGCTTCCTCTGCGTCGGCAACGCAGAGCGCATCTTCTGCCTGCTCCGATGCTTCACGCAGCAAGCGCAGATACTCCGTCCCCGTCTCCGCGCAGGCGCGTGCAACGCTCTCAGTGATGGACGCCGCGTAAGGATGCGTCGCGTCAATCACCAGATCATATTTTGTGTCGGAAAGCAGCTGAATGATTTCCGACACCGGAATGCGTCCCGAGCGCACCGTCACGTTGTCCGCGTCCGGTAAAAGCGTTTCGCCGTATTCTGTTGCCACGCAGGCCGTGACGGCAACATGCCGCTGCGAACTCAAAAGCTCCACAAGCCGCCGCGCTTCCGTCGTACCTGCAAAAATACAGATTTTATACATTTTTATATCCTCGCGGCGTGATGAGCCGCCCGCCGATGGTTTTGGTCATGGCATTGCCAATGAGCACGGTGCAGAACATGTCGACCTCCGCCTCCCGCAGCTCGCCGAGCGTCAGCATGCGGCAGCTCTCTCCCGCGCGGCCGATGTTGCGCGCGATGCCGCAGAGTCGGTTCTCAGGCAGAAAACGCAGCAGGATATCGCACGCGCGCTTCAGATGTTCGGGGCGGGAGCGGCTCGCGGGATTGTAAAGCGCGATAGCAAGATCCGCCTGCGCCGCATGCGCAAGGCGTTTCTCGATGGTCTCCCACGGCGTCAGCCGGTCGCTCAGGCTGATGACGGCAAAATCGTGTGTCAGCGGTGCGCCCAGCAATGCCGCGGCGCTGCACGCCGCGGTCAGGCCGGGGATCACCTCGATCTCCGGTTCTCTGCTCTCGCCGCGCAGCTCGTAAACAAGTGCCGCCATGCCGTAAATGCCGCTGTCACCCGAGCAGACCATGGCCGCGGTCTTGCCCGCGCGCGCAAGTTTGAGCGCAAGCGCGCAGCGCTTTGCCTCCTGCGTCATGGGCATTTCATAAAACGCCTTGTCCGGATAGCGCTCCTTCACAAGGTTGACATAAACTCTGTAACCAACGATGGCGTCGCTTCCGCGCAGCGCGCGGTCGGCGCGGATCGTCATATCCTCATAGCTTCCCGGGCCGATGCCCACCACGATCACTTTACCCAAAGGTAACCTCCCAATTCTCTGCCGCCACGGCGACGGTCACACCGTTTTCCGCCGTTTTTTTCACGATCAGCTTTGCCGCGCCGCGCATCGCCGCGCGCTCGCAGACGTTGCCGACGCCCGTCATCTCCTGCACGAAGGGGGAATCCGTAAATTCGCCCGGTATGCTGCGCAATTCCTCTGCCGTGTAAAATACCGTCGGCCAGTTGTGCTTCGCGCAGGCGGCAAGCAGCCCCGCCTCCTGCCGCTTTAAGTCAATGGAATAGACGCCCTTGACCGCGCTTGGATCCAGCTGATGCGCAGAAAGCACCGCCGCAACGGCGG
>ERZ779890.849-NODE-849-length-32896-cov-29.776073_pt1 | contig 32896 bp, 19 predicted proteins | sample MGYA00511553_ERZ779890 | MGnify/ENA primary metagenome ERZ779890 (study PRJEB29588, sample SAMEA2152064) | human gut metagenome | biome: human gut; feature: human-associated habitat; material: faeces | place: Denmark | collected 2008/2010 ... | reverse complement strand
CCCTCGTCACCGACAGCGGTAGAGAGTCCGCGGCCCTTGAGAACCTTCTGGAGAGCGTGGAACACCTCGGCACCCATTCTTACACCTTCGGCGATGCTCTTGGCGCCTACAGGACGGATCATGAACTCCTGGAAAGCGATAGGAGCGTCTGAGTGGGCCCCACCGTTGATGATATTCATCATAGGAACAGGAAGCACGTGGCCGTTGGTTCCACCGATGTAGCGGTAGAGAGGAATGTCAAGGTAGTTGGCGGCGGCGTGAGCGACAGCGAGGGAAACACCGAGGATGGCGTTTGCGCCGAGGTTGCTCTTGGTGGCGGTGCCGTCGAGTTTGATCATAGCCTCATCGATAGCCCTCTGCTCAAGGCAGGACATTCCGATGATTTCTGGAGCGATCTTCTCGTTGATGTTGGCGACAGCCTTGAGAACGCCCTTTCCGCCGTAGCGCTTAGGGTCACCGTCACGAAGCTCAAGAGCCTCGTTCTCGCCTGTTGATGCGCCTGATGGAACGGAAGCGACACCGATGATGCCGGATTCGAGTTCAACTTCACACTCGATTGTAGGGTTTCCTCTTGAATCAAGAATCTCCCTGCCAGTAACACGTACAATTCTCATAATAAAATAATGTATTTATTAACTTACTGTTTTTAGTCTCAAAAAAGGCCGGGGTTTGAAACCCAGCCTTTATATTCTTTCAATTATCACGCCAGATTATTTAACGAGGCAGACAGCGACACGGTTCTCCTCAGGAGTCTCGAATGGATTGACGGTGTCACCGAAATACTCAGTGATGATCCTGTCCTTGTTGATGCCGGCGGCAACGATGGCCTCAGCGACAACCTCAGCTCTCTTCTCGGAGAGGAACTTGTTTCTCTTGGCGGTACCAGTGGCCTTGTCAGCGTAACCGGAAACGCGAACCTTGGTGTCAGGGTTGGCCTTGAGAGCCTCGACAACCTCATCGATCTTGAGCTGCTCGCTCTCACGGATGTCCCACTTGTTGATGACGAAGAGGATGTTGCGTGAAAGTGACTCGAATGCAGGAACAACCTCAACCTTCTCCTCAACTACTGGTTCTGGTTCTGGTTCTGGTTTAACAACAGGTGCCGGAGCCGGAACCGGGACAGGTGCCGGAGCTGGCTTTGCCTTTCCGAAGCTGAAGGTAAGACCTGCGACAGCCTTGATCTGGAAGTCAGCCTTTGAGCCCTTCTTAGAGTTGAAGTGGTCGTCAAGGAAGCTGCAATTGCCTTCGAGGTTGAGGGCGATCACGTCAGTGAGTCTGATGTTGAGACCGGCACCGGCCCTGAAAGCAGGTGAGATCTTGTTGTCCTCCCAAAGATAACCGTCAACGAACTTGTCCTTCACGGCCACAGCCTCATCGTTGTTGAAAGCGTAGTTCACGCCGACACCACCGAAGATGTAAGGATTGAGGGTACGGTCATATTTGTAACCAGCGAAGATCGAAGCGATGTCAGCCATAAGGTCAACGGCACCTTCAACATAATTGAACTTGTAAACAGTGGTAGGGCCGTTCACAGCACCTTTACCCTGCCATCCATTGACATTCAGCCTTGCGCCGAAAACAGGCGAGAACTGATAGCCGAATGAAACAGCGGCTGAAGGAGAGATAAGGTCAGAGAATGAGGTCTCACCGATTGTGTGAGCCGCACCACCCTGAAGCTGCATAAACCAATAAGGGTCAAAATCCTTCTTCTGTGCGTTCGCTACGGACAGAGAAGCCACAAGCGCTGCGCTTGCAAGAATCGCAAAAATACGTTTCATAATATTGTTGAATATAAATTGCACATTTATCGACGCTAAATTACGACAATTTTTCCAATCTGCAAAATTGACTATAAAATATAACGAATAAACGTGAATGTTTTTTTTGGACACACATCACTTCAACGTTCAATCTTTCAAGCATCCCAGAGGTATTATCTTGACTCCGTCCGGTCTTGTGTAGGCCATTTGGCCACCTGTTATGATCACAAGCAGATCCGGTTCCCTCAGCGGGTTTTGCCTCTCTGATTCGTTATGCTTTTTTATCAGTTGTTTGAGTTCAAGCAGATGCGCGGCCCCTTCCTCGATCTCGCGGCTGCCAAGCTTGCATTCAATCAAGGCATAGCGTCCGTCCGACAGATGCAGTACGATGTCCGCCTCAAGGCCGTACCTGTCCCGATAGTAGGAAATGTGACTATCCTGATCCATCGTGTAGGCACGAAGGTCACGCACACACATTTGCTCGAACAAAAAACCGAACGTTTTCAGCTGTGTCATCAGGATATCCGGAGATAATCCTAAGGCGGCGACCGCGACAGAAGGATCACAGAAGGATCTTTTAGGGGTGCTCCTGATGTTTGACTTACTCCTTATCGCAGGACACCAGGCACCGATATCCTGAATGACAAACAACTTTTCCAACGCCTTGACATAATCATCAAAAGTGTCCGAAGAGCAACTGACCTCTCCGGAAGAAGTGACATCCGAGAGCATAGATGTCTTTTTGGCAACCGTAGAAATATTGCGGGCGTATGAACGCATTATCATCGCCGCGGTCTTCTCGTCACGCTGAACCCCGTCTATTCTTGAGATGTCCTCTGAACACACACTCTTCAGGTAATTCTTGGCCACAAGCAGCCGAACCTTATTTTTGACTGGAATAAGTGACGCTGGCCAACCACCACGACAAGCCGCGAGAATCAAATCCTCCACCGACAACTTAGAAGTCTTCCCGTCAATATCATATTCAGGATTACTGAATAGTTCCTTGACCGACACCAGTCCCGTTGACTCCCTTGACTCCCACAAACTCATAGGGAGCATCTTCATTTTTGCGATCCGGCCTGTTCCAGAATGTCTGGTCTCCTCTTTTTTCACCCTATTGGAACCGGTAAGGATGAACTGTCCGGGGACACCCCCTCTCTTATCACATATAGTACGGACGGCATCCCAGATCACAGGTGCGTCCTGCCATTCGTCAATAAGGCGCGGAGTGTCCCCCTTCAGAAGAAGCGATGGCTTGGAAGCCGCCGTCGCCAGATATTCATCTCTCATATCAACATCCTGCAAACTAATGGAACTATTCGCCTTTTGACTGCACGTTGTAGTCTTTCCACACCATTTTGGTCCTTCGACAAGCACCGCACCCGAGGCCTCAAGGTTGTCTTGCAGTATGCCATCAGCAATTCTACTGAGATATTCCATAACAGATCCAATTATTTGCCAAAGGTATGAAATTTAATGATAAAGAGCAAACCAATCGGCGTTTTCGTGGCATTTCAATCGGCATTTTCGTGGCATTTTAATCGGCATTTTCGTGGATGCGCCAGTTCAAAAACGTACAAGCACGAAAAAAGCAGGCCGACACACGATAGTGCCGTTGGCCGGAATTAAGGTCTCAAGACTTATAAAATAACGCGAAGCGCCTATTTCCGAAAAGAAGAGCTTAACCTTTTCATACCACTATCTTACGACAAGGGCGGCGTCCTTCGCGAGATAGAGGATATTCTGGTTCACCTCCGGGGAGAAGGTCAGCTCCTTCAGGTTCGGGCAGGACTGCACATTGACGTTGTTCAGTTTCGGGCAGGCTGTGATATCCAACGCCGGGACCGGGGTGTTGTCAATCCAAAGCCTGTACAAACCGGTCTGGGTGCCGAGAGCCACCGACTTTACGCCGGTGTGCGACGCATAGACAAAAGACAGGGAAGGACAGCCCGTAAGATCAAGAGCGGCGAGGTTCTCGTTATTCGCACACTTGAACATCTCAAGGGCGGGGAGTTGGAAGGCAAAGGACTCCACACGGGTGCCGGAGAAGTCAAGCGACTTCAGGTTCCTGAAATATTCAAGGCCTGCCAGTGACTTGATTTCGAGACCCGAGACATCGATCGACTTGACGGAATCCGCTTCAGACAATGACAACTTCCTGTCTCCGTCAAGATCCATCGACGAAACGCAATAGGCGCGGAAAACAGGATCCTTGATTTTCTTTGCCACATCCTTGACCTCTGACGAGCAGGATGTTATGAATATAGCTGCGAAGGCCGAAACGACGAACAATACTTTTCTCATTATTCAGACATTTTCTTTTCATTCAACTTTTATAGGCAGGCAACCACTTACTTTAATAATATATAGGAGTGATTGCCCGCCTACGTCAATTACCGTTACCATTCAATAAAGCCAACACCCTCCGAGCCGCCGGCACCGACGTTGTCCGACCTGACAAGGATCACACACTTCGCGACGACGCTGCTGTTGTCTTTGGATTTTGCGGTTATGGTCACCTTGCCGCCGCTCTTTGCCGTCACGATGCCGGACTGCGAGACATAAGCGACAGTCTTGTCGGACGAATCCCAGATAACATCCTTGATGGAGGCATCCGAAGGTGACACCTTAGGAGTCAACGTGAGGGTCTGTCCGACTCTCATCGACGTTTCCGACATGTCGAGGGTTATGCCACTGACAGGAACCTTTGTCACCTTGACAAAGCATTGGGTGGAATAACTCTTCGAATCAATGGCCAAGGATCCTCTTCCTTCCTTGTAGATCGCCTTGACCTTAACATTCCAAAATGGCGTTCCCTTATCCTTGACAGCATCGCAAGTCACAGGACAGTTGATCGCAGGAGAGATCTTCAGCGGTTCTGTCGCATTATCCGGAGAGACCTTAACCCTGATGGTGTAGGATTCTCCCATTTTCAAGTTAATGTCCTTATTTTCCTCTGAATAGGAGATCTTTTCGATAGGTATCAGACGCTCGGTTACCGTGACCGAACAAGTTGCCGTGAACGCTCCGGCTCCCGCCGCCACCTTGATTGTGGCAGTGCCTGGAGAAACCGCGGTGACAACCCCCTCATTGACAGTCGCGACAGATTCCTTGTCCGAACTCCAGGTTACGGTCTTGTCCCTCGCATCCTCAGGCAGAACGGTGGCTATGAGCTTTCCACTCTTACCAACTTCGAGAGTCAGCGACTTCTCGTTCAGTTTCACGCCGGTGACCGCATACTTATCGATGACGGTGATTGTCACCTCGTTCGACGTGACATTCTTGCCCTTGACCTTGATCTTAGCCACTCCGACTCCCACAGCGGTGACATCACCGTTCACAACCTTCGCCACGGACTCGTTGTCAGACTCCCACACAAGCGTTTCATCCGCATTGGCAGGAAGCATCTTAAGAGTCAACGCAGTGGACTCTCCTATGTTCAGAGACGATGTCTGAGATGTCAAAGTAAGGGAAGTGGCATAAACGACCGGTTCAAGGACAGTCACATTGCAGGAAGCCTGATGTCCACCGTCAGCGGTCTTGACAGTGATAACCGCCTTCCCGGTTTTCTTTGCGGTCACCTTTCCGTCTTTCTCACCCACAGAAGCGATTTCCGGATGGTCTGACGACCAAGTCACCGACTTGTCAGTGGCGTCAGCCGGACTAATCACAGCCGTAAGCAACTCTGTACCGCCAACGTGCATAGTCAATTCCGGCTTGCTGACAGCGACCCCGGAAACGTGACATTTGACCACTACCTCGCAGGTGGCCGTAAATCCACCGTCCATGGTTGTGACGGTGATGGTCGCCTTGCCAGCCTTGTTAGCGGTCACCTTTCCGTCTTTTGACACGGACGCCACAGCGGAATTGCCCGATGACCAAGAGACAGTCTTGTCAGAGGCGTCCTCTGGGGCAACTGTCGCGGCAAGAGATTCCGTCTCACCAACGTACAGATTCAGAGAAGACTTGCTGAGAGAGACTCCGGAGACGTGACGCTTGACAGTCACTTCACAATCGGCTTTGAACCCGCCGTCTTTAGTAGTGGCTGTAATAGTGGTTTTCCCTGGCTTCAGTGGCTTGATGACCGCATGCAACGCCGCGCCAGGGGCAATTGACGCCACCTCAGGATCCGAACTTGACCATTCGAGAGACTTGTCTGTGGCATTGGCAGGAGTCAAGGTCGCGCTGATGTCCAATGAAGGGTCTCCGACATAAAGGGTTTTGGAGGAGATCGACAGGGTGATTCCCTTGACCGGTGTCCCGACCTTTACAAGACAGGTCGCCATCTTACCTCCGTCAGAGGTAACGACGTGGATCGTAGCCTCTCCCGTACTCACGGCAGACACAAGTCCCAATTGCGAGACTATAGCGACCGATTCTTTGTCCGAGTACCACGTGACCTCGGCATTCGAGGCGTTCTGAGGAAGGACCGTCGCTTCCAGTTGGTGTTTTTCACCAGGTTTTAATTCGACAGTCGTCTCACTCATGGAAATCCCGGTGACACGGCTGATGACAGTAACCTTGCAGACAGCTGTCACCTTCTCGGCCACCTTGACCGTGACTGTCGCCGCGCCAGCCTTGCGGGCGGTCACATTACCTTCGTTGTCAACCGATGCGACATCAGGATGATCGGACACCCACGTAAGGGTCTTCTGCGTCGAGTTCAACGGGTACACCGTCGCCGTGAGTTTGCCGCTCTCTCCTTCGAGAAGTTTCAGACTCGTCTTGTCGAGCGAGACATGCTGCGCAGGACTCTTGACACTCACAACACAGTTTGAAGTGAATGAGCCGTCGTTGGTTGTGGCGGTCACAGTCGTCGTACCGGGACCGATCGCGGTCACGGTACCATCCGAGGCAACCGACACGACCTTCGTGTCCGCGCTTTCCCAAACAACCTCTAAATCCGATGCATCCTCAGGAGAAATCACCGGCTTGATCGTGAAACTGCTTCCGATTGTCTCAAGAGTGAATTCACGTGGGTCAAGGCTGATGCCTGTGACAGAAGTACCTACCTTGACATTGCAGTAGGCCGTGAAACCGCCGTCTGACGAGGAGACAAAAACCGTCGCCTCTCCATTGCCCTCCGCCTTGACATTGCCATACGCGTCAACAGTGGCGACAGAAACGTCAGAGGAGCCCCATTTGAGGGACTTGTCCGAAGCGTTTTCAGGGAATATGGTGGCCTTAAGGGAAGCGGACTCTCCTTTTTTCAGAGACAGTTCAGACTTGTCGAGCTCGATCTTCTCGACCCCGACTCCGACAGTCACATTGCACGAAGACATGAATCCTCCGTCATCAGTCCTTGCCGTGACCTTGGAAGTCCCGACCTTAAGTCCCTTGATGGTGGCGCTACCGTCCTGATTGTCAACATAGTCAACAACCGAGCTATTCTCAACCGTCCAGATAATCTTCTGATTGTCCGCATTCGATGGTGAGATGATCGCTTTCAACACAAACGAAGCCCCGATGGAGAGATCTTGACGCTCCTTGTCAACGGCGACCGAGCTTACCCCGATCAACTCCTCCTGACAGGCGTAAAAAAGGCACAGGGCCGAAATGAGTAAAAGAATATACTTTTTCATCATGATTCAATTTTTCTCTAACTTCTACTGCCTCTGGCACCTTACTGCATGGCCATCGCCACGTGATTTGTTGTTGCAATACAGGTTAATCTCGGACTCCGCCGCAGTATTTTTGACATGAATCTCAAAAGTTGTCGTAGTCTGCGAGGCGGTAGTTGTCGTCCAATAATCGGCAAACAAGCCTGCAAGCGCGATAGTCGCATTACCTCTTTTAAGATAGCCCGTGCAAGGGTACCAGGCTACACCTCCGGAAGACAGGGTGAAACGCACACCGTGATTAGATGTGTCCGCAGAGTACGAGCCCTCGCTCACTTGGTTCCAAACCCCATCCGGGCCACCTTTAGGCACACGCCATCCGGCCGGACAAGGGTCATAGATGGTCTTCACATCTGTCCAAAGTTCATTCTGACGCCCTGCATACAGCCAATCGTTTCCGGTGCTGAGATCGCAAGTGATGAAAGTAGTCGGATTGGCGACAGCAAAGTCAACCGTACAGTCAGCGTTGGAAGCCAACTGTTCGAACTGACACGTGGAAGCCATAGGTGTGCCATCTATGGACGCCGCCCCCATGAAAGGATCCTTGCGTCCCCATTGATAGAAAAGGCCGTAAGAGGCCACTCCCTCATAAGATGAGGACAGCGCGCCAACATTTCTGTCCATCATATCCACAGATGCTCCTTGATAGCGCTGTGCTGTCTGATCCGCGTCGAAATCACACATCCAGATATGCCAGGACCAGAGTATCCTGTCATTGGAGTCGTATGCGGCCACAAGGGCGTTACCAGGCTTGAACTGTTCGGCGGTCTTGAAGTACAGGCAACCGTTCTTGACACGGACAGAGGAATTAATCAGAGTTCCCTTAGCGACAGCGTTAGCCGAGTTGTCGGTCTCCCAAACCACACCGGCATGATCCACGGCGCCGACTGATGTAGGGGAATTTCCACGCACTAGAGGAAGTTTGTACGAACCAGCCTCGCGTACAATGTAACAGTTAGCTGTTCCTTTAGCGTCCAGCGGCTCACCATCAAGAATATTCGAAATCGACGATGGAATATCGGCATCGCGGACCGTGGCGAAATAATACCTCTGCACCCTTACGAAAGATTCGCAGACAGAGCGGCTTACCTCCGTACCACCTTTATAGAAAGTCAGAGTGAATCCTTTCTTGAAAGACTGAGGGATAATGGAGAGATAATAGAACTTTCCCGCATTGAACTCCCCTTCAAGAGAAATCTGTGTGGATGTTTCCGAAGAGGCTGCATGACAGAGCGGAATACCATCTTCTCCGAAAGAAATTGAGACCGATCCTGCTACCGCTTCATTGGCATTGCCTCTGAATATGACCTTGTCATACCCCGATTCTGAAACCGTAAAACGGATGCCGCCCAAGGCATCATAGAAGCCCATTTGATCAGTGGACGCGGATCGCCCTACCATAAGGAACGCAGCCGGGTCAAAAGAGCCGGACACAGCCTGCTGCACAGCGGGCAGGGATGCACTGACAACATTAGATGCGAAAGATGTCGAGCTACTGTAAGGATAAACTCCATAGTAATAGCCACCGGCCGGCTCAGAAGCCTGTCCGGCAAACACAGCAGTAGTTCCCCCCTTCTCAGTGACAAACTTATTACCACCCGAACCGGAATCAGAATCGAAAATGCTGATGCTGTCGGAGGGATTCCAACTTACAGAGCCGAAATTGTCGGTAATGGCCGCCTTGGTCTCAACCGAAAGATAAGCCTTTAGCAATCTGGAAGTCTTTTCTTGCCCTGGAACATCAGGTGCCGGAGCAGAAGGCTCCTTCTGGCAGGAGATTGCCGCAAAAGCAAGCGACAACATCATTAATCCATATAATCTCATAAGACGAAATAACATTGTAACAAAGTCGAGAGATATTCAAAAGAGGGAAGACAGAAAACTATCTTCCCTCTTAAGAAATATTATAGATTAATACTCGTCAAGAGTAGTAAACTACTTGTTCTTGTCAGCGATACCGCCTGGCCATTTAGCCTTGGTGTTAGCTGTAGAAAGAACGGTTACCTTACCCTTAAGGTCAAGAGTGTAGAGATCACCAATCTTGACAACAAGGTTATAGTCAGCGTACTTGTCAACAAGAAGGTCAGTACCGAGATTCTCCCAAGCAACGAAGAGACCCTTGGTTGTTACATTCTCGCCATACGTGAGACATCCACCGAATGACTCCTTAGAGTTGTCCTTGTAAGGATAGGTAAGAGCATTACCAGCCTTGAATTCGACAGAGCCCTGGAGGTCATTGAGGCCATACTGAGTCTTTGCATAATCAGAAGCGATCATCGTACCTGTAGCCGGATCGAAGGTGAAGATAACTTTAGCCTCGTTCTCCTTCTCGACAACCTTGACATCGGTTGGGATATAGGTCACGTCCTTCTCATTCTTGAATGTACCAAGTTCAATGTCCTTATTAGTTGTGATGACCTTGAAAGGAGTCTGGAAGACAACATAGTAGTAACCAACCTTCTCCGTGGCAGGAGTGATCTCATCAGCTTCAGAAGTACATGTCTCAGTAACCTTCACGAGAACAGCGGTGTCCTCGGTAAGAATGTTGTTCATGAACTTGATGTCAGGTGATGTCGCAGGAGCTGCAATGATAGCCTTGAACTCAGCAGCTGTGAAGACTACCTTATCAACGTTTCCATCTTTGGTGATGAACTTGTAAGCATCCTTTGGATAGTTAACCTTCCAATCAGCCGTGCTGTTCATAATCTCGAAGGAGATTGTGGCATCGTCAGCGATGTTGATGTTCTTACCGTACTCCTCGAAGTGCTCGATGAGAGATGAAGAGTAAGTGAAGTTCTTGTTGGCATCAGCCTTACCCTTGACACGAACGCCAGCGTAAACATCGTAGTTCTCAGTTGACGGGATGTACTTGGAAACAGGCTTAGCTTCTACAGGCACATTCATCTTACCAAGGAGGTAATCAGGGTTGAGGATAAGCTTGAGAGGAGTTACGAACTCATGCTCGTGCGTCGTAGGAGTCTTCGCAGAGATCTCGTAAGCGAACTTGAAGCCAACATTAGGGGTCTTCTTGCTGTTCTTCTTAGCCTTATAAGCGAACTCGATCGTTGTCTTATCTGAAGGGATCTTAGCGTTCTTATCAACCAAGAGAGAGATTACGTTAGTAGAAGTATTCCACTCTTCCGGAGCCTCAACAAAGAATGTGATGCCTTCAGGGAATGTGTACTGCTTTACAGGAACGTAAGTGGTGTCAAGCTGACCATCAGCACTCTTCTTGATGTCGAGGACATAGAGGTTATCCGTGTCGTAATCCTGAAGGAATGCCTCGTAAGAGAGACCCAATCCACCAAGGACAGTCTGGTTAACCTCTTTCCAAGTAACTTCAAGCTTGTCATCAGTGTAGTCAGGGCATGCAGTCATAGGAGTAGTGAACTTGATGACATTATCGCCACAGAACTTAACGAAGTGATCTGTGAAGGTCTTGTAGTAAACAACAGGAACTTCAGGTTCAACCTTCTCCTCGACGATTCTGATCATGATGTAGCAAGTAGCAAGAGTGTACTCCTTGTCACCGAGCTTGGTGGTGGCGGTAACCTTTACCTGAGGGGTTCTGTTGACAGCAGGACGGGTTGACTCATTAAGGAACTTATCGTTAACCCTGATCTTGCTGCCTTCGATAACAACGAACTGATTCTGATCAGTACGTTTATCTTCTCCGAGGAAAGGCTTGTTGACCTCACCCTTCTCGTTAACGAGCTCAAACTTGTAGTCAACATCAACACCGATCTCTTCAGCAAGTGCGTCTTTAACATTATAACCATCAGCAAGAAGCGTTACGTAGTCTTTAAGATCAAGAGTCTCAGTGTAGAGAAGCTCCGGAGTAGGAAGTTCTGGAGCGTAGAGTTCATCGTCAGCAGGATTGTTGATTGCGATAGGCTCAGAGCGATACGGTCTAATTGTCTTGTCAATCGGGCTAACATCATTTTTTGTGAAATCCTTATGGATAAGACCATAATGAGCATAGAGGCCAGCGATGCCTACATAGGCATAGTCGGAAGTGATGGTCTCACCATTAGCGTAGGTCTGAAGAGCGATGATGTCGTTCTTGAGATCCTCTGGATTATCAGCACCAGGTCCAAACCATGTCTGAATAGGGAAGTGGTTAAAATCATTGAGTTTGATAGAGAAAGTAGCCTCTCCACCCTTAACGACAGGCTTCTGATTCTCGCTTACGATAGAGACAAGATCCTTCTTGTCAGAAGCGCTTCTCATTTGGATGGTCTTTACCTTTCTGTTGATGAAAGCCCATTCATTTGCGTTAACATCAGCGTTCTCAGGATTGAGCCTGTAAGTCACATTGGCTACGCCAGAAGAGTAGAAGACAACTGTATCATTCTCTTCGTCCGGAATGATGATACCATAAGGGAACTCGATGTAGCCAAGACCCTCCATCAGAGCCTCTGGAATAAGAGCAAGGCTCTTGACGGTTGTAAGAAGACTGATCTCAACCACGCCATCCTTCGCTCCCTCGACATTGTGGAAGGTAATCTTGCCGCTCTCCTCGTCATAAACAGCCGTTATGGTTCCCTCAGGGAACACATCGATGTTCGTGACCTCAGAAGTTGTCTCCTTGGAGGCAGGATCATAGGTGTACTTAACCCACTTGCCGTAGTTGGCGTCATTCTTGTCGGTGCAAGGCTGATACCAGATCTGAAGGGCATCCTTGCCGTCAACGCCGTCCTTGCCAGGAGCGCCAGGTGCGCCGTCGTTGCCGTCCTTACCAGGATCACCCTTGTCACCCTTGTCACCCTTGTCACCCTTGTCACCCTTGTCACCCTTTGAGGCGAATCCGGTGTCATTACCGTCAATGAACCAGTTGCCATTGGCACCGATGGTAACAACAGAACCGTCCTTGCCAGGAGCGCCGTCCTTGCCGTCATTGCCATCTTTACCATTGGTAACGTCGAAAGACTTACCATTGCTCAGAGTCACCTTGACTCCGTTAGTGATAGGCGTCACATCCGTGATGACGGCACCGTTGTTGATCGCAGTCTGGAGATCACTGACAGTGCTCTCCAGCTTCTTCACCCGTTCCGTCAAGTCGTTAATGTCGCCATCGTAGTCCGTACAAGATACGGCTACTCCCGCGAGGCCTAATACGATAGCCCCCGCAAGAAACAAGTTCTTAAACTTTTTGTTCATAGCTAAAAAACAAATTGATAAATAAATAAAACGTATAATTGTTCCTCTTAGGAACAAATGTTTTTTAGCCATCTTTTTCTCATTTTCTGACCAAAAAATCTTGCTTATGAAAAATTAAACTCATATATTTGTCGTTGTGTTATGGGTTGTCCCCTAGGTGGGGGCTCAAAACATATTTATTACTAAGAGTGACACCGCTTTTTCTTCCGGGAACTCTCTTACAGGCATCTCGAACGAACATATTCAGAAATCAGCCAAGCCTCCTGACATACGTTTTGCATACTGGATTGACGAAAATATTCATCATCTTTTGGCTCGGATACGCGATCGTGCGGGACGCTTCGACAAACTCAGCGACCGGAGAGGTCATAGGCAGCCCAAAGCGGCAGGCCTAGCGACTGGGAAGGTCTGAACGACCAGAGAAGGATCACAGGAATTTGATCCTATCGGCAAGATTCAGGAAATACTCATTGGACCAAATATCAAGTTCCCGTCTCTGGCTTTGAGCGATGTAAGGGAACACGTCCTGCTTGACATTCTCAATGTCCGCTGTGGCAAGCCTATGACGCAGCCGTTCAATAAAGCCTTCGCGGCTTACATCCTCACCGCTGAACTCTTTGATTCTTTCTTGAAGATGCCTGAAGTCAAGCGAGACATCGTTCCTGACATACCACTCAAAGTCAAACCAGTCTCTCCCTTTGACGCGACGCTGCCACGCACGATAAACCAACGCGTGCATTTTACCGGCATATAGGTCAGGAAGTACAAAGCAACGAGTCATAAAAGAATGAGGCTTCAGCAGGAGTTTCGGTTCGGTGTCAAAAAGAAGCGGTGGATCGGTATCAAGCTCTATTTTGACCTTAATCATTCTTTTCGTCCGGAATCTGATGTCGTAAGTCTCTGTGTTCTCTTTTAAGAAAGCAGATTCAACCCTGCCAAACGATTTCTTCTCTTTTTTCGTGATCTCTACATCAAAGCCAGTAAGTTTGAATTCCTCCTTTATCGCTTGGAAATAATTCTCAAGATGAACATCATCTCTCTTTTCCGTAAGAGAAAAGTCCATATCTTCGGAGAATCTTGGCAGACCGTGGAAAAGCCTTAGACAAGTACCTCCATAGAAAGCCGCGTGGTCAAAGAACCCTCCTCTATGCAGTCCGGCAAGAACGATTTTCTGACAGACCTCTTGCTCTGCGTTTGGTGTAGCTATGGAATTGCCGCCTTGATATGCGGCCAGCATTGATTCAAATATCGTCATAAACTATTTATTATTTTAATAAGGTTAGACAAAATCCGTGTCTTACGTCCCACCCTGGCACATTCCTCGATCACCTCAACATTAAAATCACGCAACAGTTCCATATCTATGCGCAAATCATCCTCAAGGTACACTGTCAAAGCCTTGACTGAACGTTGTGGCACATAATTGTCATAAAGGATCGTATCACAAAGAGCCTTCTCCCTACCAGCCATCAAGAAACTCACACCATCAGCATCCATACTCTCGACACCTATCGGGAAATACACTGCCGGAACCTGCACATAACTGAAGGTACCTATCGGAGTCTGGAACGAGTGTGAGCGTTTTGTTGTCACACTTGTCATAACAAAAACCTGTTCCGGAATCATCCCGAAATAGCGAAGCGCCCACTGAAGGGAGACATAAGACGGACCATAAATATGGTTGGCGCAGAGCCTGGGATCTGTACCGCGGTCAAACAAGTCCGGATTGACAATGTACAAATTTCTTTTCAACCGTATAAGTTCGCCCGACTTTTCCATAGAAAGGACTTTCTTCTCCGGCGAGGATAGATCAGGGAAAGACGACCTAATATCCGCACTGGTTATTGGAATACCGGCAAACCGCTTCAACGGGAGACTAAACATAATTATTCTTTTTACAAATATACTAATATTTGCACAGAAAAAGAAGTAGTAGTTCTTTTTCTGTGTAAAATAATGCAGTCATAATTGATAATGGCAACACTGGCATACGGGATTGACGCAAATATTCATTATCTTTGGGGTTGGAGATATAATTGGGGCGGACGCTTCGGCAAGCTCAGCGACCGTAAGGTAAGGAACAGCATTCGGAATAGGCAGGCTCAGCGAGCGGAGGGAACAATTATACCTATATTATATTAAAAGATATGGTGGAGAGGACTTCCCCAAAGTGGCAGGAAGGCGGGAACCATCAATAAAGAATAAGAAAGAGTTCGAATTGAATATGAATACAGGGAATAGGTTTTTAGCGGTTATGAGAAGAGGGCTGGCGAGCGTTGCCGCCATCATTATGACGATGGGGGTGTCTGGCAACTGCTTGGCGCAAACCCAAGGTGAGAAAAAGAGCAGGTCACTGACGTTTGAGAGGACAGTGCACGACTTCGGCGAGATAACGAACGAAGACGGGGTCCAGGAATGCTCGTTCAAGTACAAGAACCAGACTGACACGACCATACTGATCTACGACGTGAAAGTCTTCTGCAACTGCACCAAGGTCGAATGGCCAAGAAAACCGATCAAGCCTGGAGAGGAAGGCGAGATCAAGGTGAAATATAATAACGAAGGCACGCCGCATCACTTTGACAAAGGCGTGTCTGTCTATACCTCAACCGGGAAGCGACCGATACTCCTTCGGATCAAAGGCACCGTGACGGAATAGAGTCTCCACAACGTCCGGCAGTTTAGACGGAATAAACGACGGAATAAATGACGGAATAAATGACGGAATAACACGGGGATAAATGTACACACCACCTTTTACAGTCTCCTCAAAAGCCATCAATCTCATAGCAGAGATCTCGGCCCAGATAGAGAGATATTCAATAAGAATGGAGCAGAGCGATTCGCTAAGATTGCGAAAAGTGAACCGCGTTAAGACCGTTCATTCTTCATTGGCGATTGAAGGCAACTCTCTTTCAGAAGGCGATGTGACAGCCATCCTGGAAGGAAAAACCGTCATCGCCCCGCAAAGACAGATCCTCGAAGTAAAGAACGCTCTCAAAACATACGAGTTGTACAGTACGCTCGATCCTTTTTCCATAAAGGACCTTCTAAAGGCCCATTACACAATGATGTGCGGCTTGATCGACGAGGCTGGAATATTCCGGAAAAGAGGAGTGGGAGTCTTCGATGGAACCAATATAATACACGTCGCGCCGCCGGCAGAAAGGGTAAAGGGGTTGATGGAAGACCTGTTCGAATGGCTGGGGACATCATCAGACCATCTACTTGTTCGAAGTTGTGTGTTCCACTACGAGTTCGAATTCATCCATCCATTCAGTGACGGCAACGGACGGACAGGACGGCTATGGCAGTCTCTTATTCTTGGAAAACTGAACCCTATTTTCGAACACCTTCCAATCGAGAATATGGTTTATTTGCATCAGCAAGACTACTATTCCGCAATATCACAAAGCTCATCAAAGGGAGACTGCCAACCTTTCATCGACTTTATGCTTCAAGAAATCCTCGACACTCTCGTGGAACATCAAGGAATATCTGTTGAAGAGATCGGATATAAGTACGACCTCAACAAAGGCGAGATACAAGCTTTAGGGCATATAAGAGCTGACAAACGGATCACAGCCGTAAAACTGGCAGAGAAACTCGGATTGAAGCCACGACAGGCAGAACGAATTCTGTCGGGACTTAAAAACAAAGGAATAATCAAAAGAACAGGATCAAACCGCAATGGCTTCTGGGAGGTCCTGGCAGATCAAAAATTGTGACATTATAAGAAGCTATCCATAAGGTTCAGAATCGTCAATATAAAAATGACCGGAAGGCGACAATGCGCTTTCCGGTCATTTTCATTATGACTCCGTGCCATATGGCAACAGAGGTTAGTCTTTTAAGAGATGCATTACTGCATCAGAGTGAGGTACCAGTTGCCTTCGATTTTGAGGGCATTGATGGCGAAGGCGGTGGAAAGGAGCTTGGACTCATCCTCGGAATGGCCGAAGGAGACACGGAACTTGACGACATTGTGATCTGGATCCGTGAAGGTGTAGCTCTCAAGCTTAGCCTGCCTTAGATTCATCTTCTTGAACTGGTTGGACGCGGAGACAATCTTCTCTGAGCTAATCTGGAACAAGGTGTCATTCTCGACCTGCCCCAAACCATCAAGAGCGCCGTTTACATCACCGGCGATTATCTTGTCAATCACCGATTGGGCTCTTGTAAGTACCTCGGTTGTGTCAGCGGCCGTAAGTTCGGACAGGAAAATCTCCTGACGAGTAGGCTCTGCCTTCGGTTTCTTACCTGAGCAGGAAGCCAAAAGGGAAAGCGCCAAGATCAAGGCGACGGAATAACAAGCGAATGATTCGATTTTCATCATACGTAAGTCATTAAAAAGGTGCGCACCGCAGAACGATGCGCACCTAATTATTCTATGTTAAGATCTTACTAGAGAGTAGGCTCAACAGTCACGTCAACATAGGTAGAGATAACACCCCACTCGTAAGTAACCTGTACAGGGATACGGAGCATAAAGGCAGAGTCAACATTGTTACCGTTGTTTACATAACGGAGGTAACCGAACTTCTTCTTCAGACCGTTGTACTGAGGTTCACCCCAGTTAGGCATTGTCTCTGAGCTGTAGGTGATGTCAAGACCTGTCGCAGCAGGAACCCTCGTTGGGTTGGTAATATCACCAGTGCAATGCCAAATATGAATGTCATTAGTCTTGGAAGAAAGGAGGGTCTCACCGAGAACACCACCGTTAAGGGTCGTTGTGATACCAGCCTCATCAACCTTGAAGTTATTGACATTGTAATACTTGAAGTACCAGAGATTGCTGTAGTCAGGAGTTACGAACTGACCATTATCACCTCTCCAATCCTTGAACTCGAATACATCGAAGATGCTGAGGTTAGCCTCCGGCTTGTAGGCATCAACACCGTCACGATATACCTTGCCAGTGATCTCAGGCATATTCAGAGGTCTGAGGAAGTAGTAAGGGTTAACGCCACCGGCGACAGCAGCTACGAGGTTGCAATCGCCATCAGCAGCCTTAAGAACAACGCCTATGTTAGCATAGAGTTCAGCCGCTGACTTAGGAACAGATGGAGAGTAGTTAAGAAGTGCCTTAGCTGTCTCGTTGTTCTCATAAGTAACCTCACCGGTCTCCTGATTAATCGTAGCGATTACAACACCATTAGCCTTAAGTTCAGTGTTAGTGTAAACACCTGCCTCATAATCAGCTGAAAGCGCAACCTCATTCACAGAAAGCTGAGCATTATCAGTAATTGTGACTTTGCCATCATAGAGATCAACTACCTCCTTAGAGTCAACTGTCAACTGAACATTTCCTACCTTAGGCTGAACAGGAGCGAAGTAATACTTGTAAACAGGATTTGTTACAGTCTTACCAGCTACAGTGAATTTAGGATTGTTGCCTTCCCATACCTGATTGATAGGAGTTACCCAAGTAGAAGGAACTGGCTTACCTGGTTCCATATTAGGAACTTTAACGTTAAGGATAGCCTTGGTCTGATTGTCGAACCAATAGTTGGCAAGCTTGACACCAACAGTACCGGCAGCGTTCTTGGTGACGGTAACCTTAAGAGGAACGTAAACACCCTCGAACTCATCCTCAACTTCCTCGCCATTGTGTCTGATGAAGACGTATCTTACCCAAATTGTAGCGGTATGGCCTTCCTTCTTGTAGATGGCGGACTTGTCGGCAGGAGTGAGAACCCACTCAAGAGTAGATACTCCATCGTTGGATACCTTTTCGGTAACAACACCGATCGCCTCGGCAGCCTCTGTGAACTTGGTGTCAGCGAAGCTGTACTGAACAGCCTTAGACTCCTCTGTCTGGAGAGCGTAAACCTTGTCGAAGGCAACCTCGTCAGCGTCAACAGTGACATAGATCTTGGTCATTTCGTCAGCCTTGGTCTCAACAGTAGAGTTCTCGCAATCGTTAGCGGCAACAGTCCAGTTAAATCCGTCAGACTTGATGTAATCCTTAGGAGCGATCTGAACCTTGATGTAACCAACAGCGACAACATCGCCAGCCTTGGTAACAACAGTCACACGAACCAATGGCTGCCTGTCGATGGCAGAAGGGGTAACCTCACCATTAACACCAGGAGTGATGACACCGGTGTTCTCATCAATAGCAGCGAAGCTGCTCTCAGAAGCCTCATCACCATCAACATAGTAATCTACGAGAGAGAACTTATAAGAAAGGCCGTAGTCATTCTCAGGATAGTCAGTCTCATAAACGTGATCCTCGTGAGTATTCTTTGAGGTGATAGAGTAGATAAAGTAGTGGGTCTCAAGAAGTTTCTTAATATCAAGAGAACCTTTGTAATCAACTTTCAGTTCAGCTTTGTTTGCGACAGCATCAGGAGCGGTAGTGAACAGATGGTTTGTTGGAAGCCCATATTCGCAAGCATTCGCCTTTGTTCCATAATCTACACTATTATAAGAGATAGCGTCAATCATCAATCTGGACTCATAGATGCGGGCATAATCTGAAGTTACAGTTGTGTCCTCACCAGCGGAAATCTTCACATTGGCCTGAAGGGCGAAAATGGTGATATTTTCCTTCTCATTCTTAATATCCGGCTTGCTCTCGTCTGCGACCTTGTTTGATGTAAGGTTGACAAACAGGTTGCCATTCTTGGTCTCTGCCAGAGTAGCCTCATAGAGATCGGCAGCGGATCTGGTTGAAACAGACTCAGCCTCCCTAACGACAACCTTAAGAGCGTTGTCAGCGGTGACAACAGCGCTTGAAGGGTTCATCTCATACTCTACAGGCACAGCCGGGTTCACGCGAACAGCCTTCTCATTCGCATAGTCCCAAGCGCCACCAAGAACGAATGGCTTCTGAGCGTCAGTTGTACCCTCATACTCATTCTCTACAAACTTAACGGCACCAAAGTCACCATAGCAATACTCAACAGCCTCGATACCATCAACATAAAGACCAGGAACGAAGACAAGGCTTCTCAGTTCAGTGTTGAACACACCCCAAAGCTTGCTGATTCTGGCGTTGAGAGCGTTGGCTACAGTAGTGAGCCTTGCGTCAACATCAGAGATCTTCTGCTCAAGTGGCTTGTAAACGGTCTCGTAAACCTCACCGCCTTCCTTGCAAGCCTTCTCGATAGCCTCATCGAAGTACTTGTCAAAGTCAGAGATGTTAAGTTTTGTCTTCTTAAGATTCTCAATCTCGGCGGCGGCATCTTTGTCAGCCTTCTCAAGAGCCGTGATCTTAGCCTCAAGAGCACCCTTGGTAGCATAGACACCAAGAGCCTCTACAAGAGCGTCAACCTTACCAAGAGCCTCGGAAGCGGTCTTCTGGGCAGCCTCGGCAGCCTTCTGAGCGGTGTCGATCTTGGTGATGATCTCAGAGATCTTAAGGTCTGAATCATACTTGTCAGAGAGAGTCTTAAGCTGACCTTCAGCGATCTTAAGGCGAGCGTCGAGTTTACCGATCTCCTCGTTAGCGGCAGCCATCTCTTTCTTGGTAGCAAATGTGGCGTTAACATACTCAAGAGTGGCGTAAGAAGGAAGTTTGTCCTCGATTGCCTTGACTCTGGTGTCAATAGCCTGGACGTCTTTCTTAAGGCCATCGATAGTAGACTGAAGAGCATCAATGTCCTTCTTGTGATCCTCCTTAGTCTCAAGTGTGGCAACGGTCTCCTGAAGGGCCTTGATGGCTGCCTCAGCCTCAGCCTTAGCCTTCTGAAGATCCTCAATAGCGGTCTTGTTAGACGCTACCTGTTTCTCTACATCAGCCAACTTGGTCTCCAGATTATCGACGCGATTGTTGGTCTTGTCGATATCCTCTGAATAATCAGTACAGCTGGTGTACGCAAATGTCAGCCCAGCAATGGCCAACATCGAAACCAATCTGAAAAATTGTTTCATAAAGGATAATTAGTTAATAAAAAAGTTAAACATGTTACTCGTAGTAATAAATATGTTTTTAGGTGCCCATTCGTAGGCACATAATAACACAACGACAAATATATGAGTTTAATTTTTCATAAGCAAGATTTTTTAGTCAGAAAATGAGAAAAAAGAGGGTGGAATCCATTTATTACTACGAGTGACACCGCTTTTTCTTCCAGATGCACTTGTGCAGGCATTCCGAACAGACATATTAATAGGTAGGGTTTTGCCGCCGACATACGTTTTGCATACGTATTTGGCGGTGGAACGTCAGTTTCTGTGCCCCAATGACACAACCGCATCGGCAGTCTCAGCGGCGATCAAAGGAAGCTATAGCCGGAAAGAGACCGGGCAAATAACCTTAAAAGATGAGAGCAACAACTGTTATTGAATATCTTCTGTCTGGAGTTCTGCTGCTGGCGGCACAAACGCGGCCGGTTGGAATCAATCCCACCGCGACAGCGCAAGGTCAAAGTGTGGTGGTGGACAAAACGCTGACTTTCGAGAACAAGGTGCACGACTTCGGAAAGTTCGCCGAGAGCGGTGGATCACAGACATGCATATTCAAGTACAGAAACAACACCAACGTGGCGATTGTCATACAAAAGGTGATCGTATCGTGCGGCTGCACGCAGGTGGAATGGTCGGGAAAACCGACAAAACCGGGAGAGAACGGCGAGATAAAGGTACTGTTCTCCAATCAGATAGGATCTGGCCACTTCGACAAGTCCATCGCCGTGTACGTTTCCTCGAGTCCAAACCAGATCATCCTCAGGGTCAGAGGGGAGGTCTTGGAGGCAGAGGAAAAAGGAGAAGCCACTTCACCGGCCCCATAAAGAGCCTTGGCGAAATGGCTTGACCAGTCACAGAGTCCGGCTTCTACTTCTTGCCGATTCTCACTTTGGCCTTGACGACCTCACCCTCACTTGTCACGACAGCTTTCCTGGCGGTGTCGAAAACAGCCCCGTCAGGGATAGTGATGGCGCATCCATCAGCCAATGCAAGTCCTCCAATATCCACAATCGAGCCTTCGGCCCCCTCAGCCGACAGTTCTCCCGCGGCATCGGAGAGTTCCAAGTAGGCATTGTAGGCCTTTCCGCCGACAATGCCCCATTTGCCTTTGACATTGACTGTGGCCTTGGCGACATTGAACATCGCGCCATTGGCGGCCAAGGAGACGCCGCAACCCTCGCTTTCCAGATTCAGAGTTCCTCCTCCGATCAGGGAGACAGAGCCGGACACGGACATCGCCTGCGCCTTCGAGGTCACGGAAGACGTGCCGCTAAGATAGATCTTCAGTCCATCGATACGGGAGTCAATACCAATCGTGGAATCATCCGTCAGGCTGATTGTCACACTGTTCAAAGTCAGTAGATTGCTGGCGGCGCTGTAGGTGATCGAGCCACCTCCTAACCAAGATCCGGTTATGCTGGAGGCGTTCTCGGCAGTCACCCTGACACCACCGATCCAAAGGTCATAAGTGGTTTTCTTCCCGATCACAACCTTCGATGTGACAATCTCGCCATCCTTGACTATGCCTCTGTTAGCGGCATCGAACTTGGCTCCTTCCGGGGTAGAGATGACAAGGCCGTCGAGGTCAAGGGCATCTATATTCACCACTGAGCCGGAGCTTCCTCTCGCCGTCACCTCGGTCTCGGAACCCGTGATAGTCAGATAGGTCAAGCCATCAGCCACACCGGAGACGCCATAAACGCCGGACGCGTTCACCTTGCCGCCGCGAACCGTGAGTCTGGATGTATTCTCAGTAAGCGCGACACCGCTGCCGGAAGCGCTGGTCAGATTCAGATCTCCCGCTCCGAGAATATTCAAAGAACCGGCAGACTGAATGGCTGATCCGGACGAGTTGATGGAGCATTTCCCGTTCACACGGATTTTGAGATTCTCGATGGAGGACACGATTCCGGCCGACGAAGAGACAATCTCCGTGTTGGTCAGGACAAGGCTGTTGGAAGCGACCTCATAGGAGACGCTGCCACCCTTCAGCCACGGACCGGTGATGCTTGCGGCGTTGTCAGCGGAGACTTTCTCTCCTCCGATGGAGAGGTCGTACACACTCTTGATCTCCACAAGAGTCTTCACTACATCCTCGCCAACGACTACTGAGCCGGAGAAAGAGTCAAAGACAGCGCTCTCAGGCACGGTGATCTTGCACCCGTCAAGTCCAAGGCCACCAATATCGGCGATCGAACCGGAAGTTCCTTCCGCCGAAAGATAAGTCTTCGTTCCCTCGACCTTAAGATAGCCGTCAAGACCCTGACGGCTGGTGATTCCCCAGGCACCCTTCACCCTGACATCCACGTCGGAAATGGTGACTGAAGATCCGGTCTGCATCATTATACCAGCCGAAGAACCCTCGAGCTTAAGGACACCCGCACCGGTTATCGTCATTGGAGCGAAGGCACTGACAGCAGTAGCGTAAGACTTGATCGAGCAATTACCTATCACATTGATTGTTAACCCGGACACCTCCGACTTGATGCCGACATTGTTGAGAGTGGTCTCTATCTCCACATTTTCGAGTGTGAGAATCTTGGTCTCAAAATCGTACGAAACCTTTCCCTTCTTGAGCCAGGTTCCTCCGACGCTGGAAGCGTTGTTGGAGTCAATCGTGTTGCCTCCTACCCAGATGTATTTCTCCTCCGGCTCATCTTCCTTCTGAGCGATAGGAATATTATAGACGGTGCCATCCGTCATTGTCAGAATCAAGGTTTTCCCGTCTTCGGAGAGTTTTACGTCAGCGAACAGACCGCTGGCTCCATCGCCTTTATCGCCCTTGTCACCCTTCTCCCCAGGGTCACCTTTCGGGCCAGTCGCTTTGGTTCCGGTGGTGGTCCAAGTCTTTCCTCCGTCAGCAGAGACCTCCCACTCATTGGTGGACGCATTAATACGCAGCAAAGGGACGGCACCGACAGTCCCGGAATCACCTTTGTCGCCCTTATCACCTTTATCCCCCTGGTCACCCTTATCGCCCTTGTCGCCCTTGTCGCCCTTCTCTCCGTCAACACCATTGGCTCGGACTTTCTGACCACCGGACAAGATCCACTCTCCGTTCAAAGTCCAATAGTAAAATCCATCAGCGTCCTTCCTGATCGAGACATCAGGCGTTTTCCCGTCAGCGCCATCACTGCCATTCTTACCATTGGTGATGGTGACCGGAGACTGTTTGTTGAAATAGATTGTGTAGCCATTCTCAACAGGGACAACAGACTTGATGTAGTCTCCTCTCTCCATAGCATTGACAAGGGCAGCCAGACTCTTAAGTTGCGAACTAAAATCATCAGTCAACGTCTCGAGGTTCTTAAGGCGCTGCTCGTGGTCTTCATAGAGTTTGCCGAGATTGTTGATCTCGTCCTGATAGTCGGTACACGACACCAACGCCGACAAAGTAATGAATGCGGCGGTGACGAAGCGGAAGCCCGACTTGAAACAATTTCTCATATAATTAATGAATAATTGAAATAATATTAATAGAATGGTTCGGCATGCGCTGCCTTATCGGCCAAAACTGAATTTAAATCCCACAAGACAGTTGAATTGCCAGTCGAAAGGGTCATCCTTACCTACCTTAGAGTTGAATTCATCAGGGAACATTATCACATTTGTCTCAAGACAGAGTGAGAGACAGTGCGAAAGACGCAGATCAAGTTCAAGGCCACCACGGGCACCCCAGAAAATCTTAGTACCCGTCCACAGCTTCTCGAAGCCATAGAAAGTCTCGTTATTCCTGAGCATACGGGCGGCCTCGATGTTCCTGAAACCAGCCGCGGCGCCACCGCCAGCGAACAGATTGACACTCAGTAGGCGATCTCGATGCCAGCCTCCAAACAACGACATCAGATCAAAGACGATCTCAGCACTCGAAAGCACATAATTCCATTGATAATCAAGGTAAGGATAGTTGTACCTGCCTTTGGCCTGCCAGCCGCTGAAAGAGATTCTCGCTCCTAACATCTGGTCGAACCTGCATCCGACAGACAACTGAGCCGCAGGAGAGAGTAGATCGGCGAAATCGGCCTCACCCAACGAATAGGCACCTCCTCCCAAAATCCGCACATTCCATTCGGGAGTGAAGCCAGCGGAAACAGAATTGATGGAACGAACAAGATGCCGGTCATCCTTACGGTCGGTTCCGGATGCGACAGTCGCAAAGACAAGCGTGAATAGCCAGATCAACATAAATTTTCTCGTCATCTGCTCTTAAGGAGTGTTTATTAGTATGGAAGTCACGGTCTTCTAAGAAAAAAATCCCCGGCTCGTTTTCGCAAACCGGGGAAATTTATTATAGATTAATCAGAAATCAGCGATTAGTTGCCTACAGTTCTGTTAACAGTACCCTCAACCCAAACGATCAGGTCGTTCTGGCTCCACTTGTGGTGGATTCTTACAGGAACCTTGATGTTGAAGTTAACAACAGTTGCGGTGTTGTTAGAGTACCAGAGGTAATCATAGTTAGCCTTGGCCTTACCAGGTGTACACTTATGTGCAGGGTCAACAACCTTACCATCGTCGAGACGATTGTTCTTGCTGTCGTATACCTGGAACTCAACACCGTTGCTGTACTCCTTCAGAGTCTTGAACTCACCGGAAAGGTCAGTCATAATCTCCTCAGGGTTAACAGTAATAAGGTCAACTACATAGTACTTGTAGAGATCGACAGGTGTATGAGATGAGAATACATAAGCACCCTTGTCACCGGCAGCGGCTCTCCAGTCATAGAACTTAACGAGGTCATAAAGAGCGACCTTGTTTCCACCATTGTCAAGAGCGTCAGTGAACTTGATAGGTCCAAGTGGCTCAACATAAACAGGCTTCAGGAGCTCAGCCTTGAATGTGTTGTCAGCAAGCGGCAGGTAAGCGCCACACTCCTCATTGAAGACAGCCACACCAAGTTCAACATCGAAGGTGTCCTCGAAGAACTTGACAACAGCCTCAGAATCAGCGGTGGCAAGACTTGCCTTTCCTTCAGGGATGTTGATGAGATCCTTGGTGACCTCGTTGTTCAGAACCACGAGTTTGGCCTCGTGCTCACGAGTAGCGGAAGCACCATACTCAGTGGCGTTGTACTGGTACTTAATCTCAGCGATCTTCGTTCCATTAGCATACAGAACCGTGTTCTTGTACTCATACTTCGCAGGATCAGTGTAAAGCATCACTGGAGAGTTGGCAACAGCATTGTCAACAGAAAGCTTATACTCTTTGCCGCTCACACCCTTTACAGTCTTGACGTTACCAAGAGTGAAGTAGTAGAGGTAAACAAGATCTTCCTGAACGAATGAAGGGAAGTTCTTCTTAATGTTCCAAGTCTGAGCCGGGCTGAACGCTTCAGGATCAATGCTGAATGAAGGAGCGTTCTCAGGCTTGTCGTTGCAAGTGTTAGTCTCGTCATAGAAGCAGAAGTATCCAGGCTTCCAAGCATCAGCAGTCCACTGAGCGCTATGAGTATGACCAGTTGTGGTCTTAGCGAAACGCTCGTCAAGATAAACCTCGAAGTCAGCAGCACCTACCTTAAGGTCAGCCTCGTTGCCAGGAGCCTCGACGTTACCGTGGATGTTTTTAAGCTTATCCTTGTCAAGGACATCATTGGCAGGGTTGAAACTGTTGTCAGCATACCAGTACTTAGGTATCTTGTTGGCCATCACACCCTTAGGATAAGCGAATGTAATCTTTACCGGGAGATAGACTGGCTCACGGTTGAAGTTGGTGTTGCCCAGACCCTTCCTTGGGATGAACTTAATGTACCTTACCTCCTCAACAACAGGATATGTCTTGTCGTTCACACAGTTCACGAAGTCTTCGCGACCGAGGTAAATACCAAACATGTTGGTTGTCTCGGAATCAGGCTCCTTGTACTCAAAGATATGACCAATCTTCTTGTCAGCAAGCTTGAATATTGGCTGACCATAAATGTCGACTTTACCTGTTGGAACCCACTGAGCGAACTCAAAGATAGGATCATTAGGGTCAATCGGCAAATCGATGTCAGACAGATCAATCACGTGCGGGTACTTCACAGCCTCATAGAGAACATTGAAAGTCTCCTTACCCATGTCAACAGCTTCGTCAAGGACTTTCTGCTCTATGGCGTGCCAAGTGGTTGGCTGGAACTGCTCTGTACACTTGTAGTAGAAGTAGCCCAGGTCGAATACCTTGGTGATGATAGGTCTCTCAGGCTCAACTATGATGAACTTGATGTAACCTTCCTCGACAATCTTGTTGTTGACAGTGTCCTTAAGTTCTACGCGGATAAGCGGAGTTCTGCCGACGATCGACTTCGGAGCGTTCTTGCCTACCTTGGTCTCATCCGGCTCGCAGGCAAGAGGATCGGTGTCGCTGTTTGACTTGACACCACAGGCAACGATGTAAGTGCCGTCAGCCCTATTCTTAAGAAGGCTGTGGTTCTGGGTCTGTTCCGTTCCATTCTCACCAACAGAGTAAGGAACCTGAACGAAATTGAACTTCATTCCAAGATCCTTAAGCTGAGCCTCGGTGCGAGTCTTGATCTTGCGGTCATTCCAAGAGCGGCAGGAGTTGAAGATGACATCAGCTTCAACGAGTTTGTTAAGGTTGATACCCACCTCGCTGTCGTACTGAAGTTCAAGAGTGGCCACCATCTGAGCGGCCTCGTGAACACTATGATAAAGATGCATACCGCCTTCCACCGGAGCCTTGTGAGGATCATCACCATAGCCAAGAAGCTTGCCCGGCTCACTTGTGTTCTGTACGAATTTCTTCTTGGTGGCGTCCCACTTCCAGGAAGAGTACTCATGCTCAGGGTCAATGTAGGTGTACTGCTTGGCAAAAGTGGTGTAGGCAAGGCTCTCGAACACCATCTGAGAGGCATAGACAGAAGCCCAGGTCGAGGTGATTGTCTCCTTGCCCTCTCCCAACGGAGCGGTGACGGCGAGGTCAGTAATCTTGCCGTTGTCTTTCTCGTGAGGATAGAAATCGAAGGCATGATAAGGGCTGGCCTCTTCCTGAGTCATTACCTTTTCACCTTGCATAGTGATGCCGACATGCATGATGCCGTCCTTCACATCAAGGAAAGTTGCTGTAGGCTTGGAAGCGGCAGGATTGGTCGCATAGTTAGGCACGGAAGCAACTCTTGTCTTCACGAAATCAGGATCCTGCGACACTGTCCCGAGATTCCTCTGTGTGTAATCAGGCACAATCGCGTTTGAAGGATCAAGGCTGTAAAGCTTGTCATAGGTAGGGTTAAGATAAGCAAGACCCTCATGACTTGTCGTGGCACCTACGGAATAGGTATTCTCAACCGTGGTCCAGCCAGCAGCGGTGTGACGCATGTGGGCATGCTTCAAACCTTCCTCCTTAGGACCCAAGGTCATCGGCTCGTAAGGGATGTAGATGTACTCCATCGCGTTCTGACCGTCAAGCACCATCTCCGGCTTAAAGACAAGAGCCTTAAGATAGGTATTAAGGTCAATCGTAAGAGTACCATCATAACCCTTGACGTTAGTCAGCTTAAGCTGGCCGTCAGTCCAAACAACTCCAATGCGGTCTTCCTCCTTTGGAGCCCACCTCAAGGTGGTCACTTCCTTTGTCTCATTGTCTCCGACAACGGTAACCTTTACCCAGAAACCCTTCTCAGCGCCTTCTGTGCCAGGATAGTAGTAGATGCCAGTGGCATCCTTGCCATCCTCGCCTTTCGGGCCTTGAGGTCCCTGGGGGCCGGTCTCACCTTGGTCACCTTTTTCGCCCTTCTCACCCTGGGCCTTGTACTCGGTCTTGACACCATCAATGTACCAGTAACCATCCGAACCGATTGTCACCACGCTTCCCGGCTTGCCATCCTTACCGGCGGAGCCGTCTTTACCATCCTTACCATCGGCGCCATTGGTACCGTTGGTAATCTCGAATGTCTCGCCGCTGCTCAATGTCACTTTGACACCTTTCGCGCTAGACTCCACATTAGTGATCACAGACCCCTTCTGAATGAGGGCCTGCAATTCCTTAGACACCTTCTCGACTGCACTCACGCGATCGGTAAGGTCGTTGATGTCGCTTCCATAGTCCTGACAGGACACGAAAGCACCCGCTGAGAGAACCAATGTGGCTCCAAGCAGGAAAGAATTGATCAACTTTTTGTTCATAACAAAAAAAATAAAAATGTATAGATTGAACTTAAATGTTTATAGCTATCATCAATTAAAATACAAGAGCACCCCTCGCTCTTCCTTAGTCTCATTGGACATCTAATCCATCGTCATTATCACTCCCAGTGACAAATGCTTTTTTTCCAGTTTTCCGGCAATTTCTTTATGAAAAATCTTGTTTATGAAAAATTAAACCCATATATTTGTCGTTGTGTTATGGAGTACCCCTCGTTGGGGGCTTGTAAACATATTTATTACTGGGAGTAACACCTCATTTCGGAGGTTGAACCACTTTCCAAACACTTACAGAGGGATATTCAATGACAGCCGGAAAGGCACCGACATACGTTTTACATGCTGATTCACGGGAAGTTTTTATATTCTAATAATAATCACTATTTTTGCGAAAACCGCGATAAGCGACATCAAACAGTGCGGACAAAAGTAAAAAGACATGAGCGAGTATCTTAGAATCCGTAATTTCGGCCCTATAGAAGAGATTGAGATCAACAATATACCCTCTCTCACAATACTGATCGGAGAATCAGGAAGCGGCAAGAGCACCATCATGAAAGTGCTATCCCTGTGCCGTTGGATATACAAGCGTGTCGTACTAAGATCGTACGTTAAACAAGCGAACATCAAAAAGACCGGTATTGGAATCCAGATGCGCACCTTATTAAAGACATCTCAGATAAACGAATATCTAACCCCCCGGACAGAAATCCTATATCGCAGGGGAGACTATGAGATAGAATATAATAATGGAAGGTTAAACGCCCAGGCTGACATTCCAGAAACGAATCTAAGTTTGGAAAAGATATGTTATATCTCCGACAAACGGTCAATCATCCCTGACTTTCTGGAGAACAAGGTCGAAAAAAAGAACGCCAACTATTACCTGCAAGACACATTGGAAAACTTTCTGCTGGCAGCTGACGAGATAAGGCAACTGCCACTTGAATATCTGAATGTCGAGTTAAAAATCGAAAAAGGCAACAAAGGCGACAAATACTTGATCAAAAACACAAACGGAGCAGCCAATCCTATTCTTCTGCGCAACGCATCCTCTGGAATGCAGACAGTTTCCCCTCTAAGCCTTATCGTTGAATATTACGCAAGGAAGTTCGATGCCCAAAAGTCAATGAACTCGTCGTTGTTCGGATACTTGCAGGATAATGACAGGCTCAAGGATTTCAGCACCGCAAAAAACATCGGTGAGATCAGCGCCAAGAACGTCCACCTGTTTATTGAAGAGCCAGAATTAAGTCTCTATCCGGAAAGTCAGTGCTCATTGATTGACTTCATTGTCAGTCGGTGCTATGCCCAAACTCATCCTTATAATATATCGCTGATGATGGCCACTCACAGCCCATACATTGTCAACTACATGAATGTTTTGATCAACCGAAAGCCAGAAAATGGTCCGTGCCTACGCCCTGAGGAGATCGATGTTTATGAGGTATATGATGGCAACATTGGCTCATTAAAAACAAAAGACAAATACGGGCGAATAATCTTCGACACACGTTCAATGTCCGATCCAATCAGAGACATGTATTCAGAAATCGGGACAGAATAGAGATGGAGCAATTATTAAGGCAAGAGATATCCGGTGTTATCAATCAGATACAGAGATACGAGGCTCCTCTATGCACAGAAGACGAGGGAACACCACAGTACAATGACACAAACGAACATCTGTTCAGTGTTGTTGATGCCAGAGATGACGACACACATTTCATCAAGACATTCAATGAAGGTGCCGTTCATTATATAAACGGGAAGGACAATACTGTCACGTATTGCCTACGTTTCATCTGCTATGATGAATATCTTCACCGATTCACATTTGATGACGGTCATGGGAACGCACATAAAAGCAGACTGAAAGATGGAGTAAAAGTAGCAGATTTTCTCGTATATGACATGTCTGACGAAAAGGTGTACTTCATAGTGCAGGAGCTATCCCGCGAAAATATCTCTAATAAAAGAAGAGCCGGGAAAAAACAGCTTTCCGACACATTGAACCAATTGTATAAATCCAACTCCATCGCCAACTTCATTGATGGTTTCCAAACAAAGGTGTGTTATCTGTCGGCAAAGGATGACAGGAGAATGGAGGAACCAGAACAAATCGAGGGCTTTACAAAAATATACAATATTCTCCCCGAACCAGTAAAATTCAATTTCGGTCAAATCGGGACGCATCATTTTGAAGCTTACGAGACAAGCATCATAATTCTTCAATGACGTTACGGCAATTATGCTTAAGGAGTCGCTTCGACAGGCTCAGCGGCCAGGACAGGGCAGGCTCAGCGGCAAGAAGGGGTGTTCCTTTAGTCAGAAAAGGTAATCTGCCTATTGACTACTCTTCGTACAAGAGGTATGGAGTGCGGAGGGTTTTTGTTTTTAACTTGGCATCATGACGCAAAAAGGGATGCCGCAAAGCGGCATCCCAGATGAACTAGTGTTATTCTAATAATTACTCAGTGACGCCCGTTTTCTCTCGGGAAACACTGACTCAGACCACTGGAACGGACATATTCAATCCGTAGGATTATGGACTGACATACGGTTTGCATGCCGGAGGTGTCCTTGTTGTTGCCGCCCTCTGCCGGACGCTTCGACGGGGCCAGGCGCTTCGACAGGCTCGGTGGCCGGGTGGAGCATATTCATCAGAAATTGGTCAGGAGACGGGCGTTGCGCATTCTGTCCAGACGGTCTGAACCGCCAAGATAGTGCTCGGTGACCAAGAGACTGGAGTGGCCGAGAGATTCCGATATAAATGTGAGATCCACGCCCTGACGAAGGAGAACTGTGGCGAAACTGTGTCTGGCTGAATAGGTTGTGAACGGTGGTATTCCCAACTCCTCGGCTATTTTCTTCAAGGCGTTGTTGCACATGCTGATGACTTTACGGACGGTGTTGGAGATGGAAAGCATGTCAGTGGCACCTTCGGCATAGTCAAACAGGAGGGTTTCGGGATTGCCGTCGTATGGATTGCCCCAGCGGCGGAGAATGTCCATCATCTCAGGAGTGATCACGGCACGGATAATCTTTGATCCGCCATAGGCACGAGCAGTCTTGGAACGAAGGAAACAGATCTCACCGTCTATTATATTCTTATATTTAAGGAATAGCATGTCGCGGAAATTGATGCCGTTGCAAAGGTAGGAGAAGAGCCATAGGTCGCGGTAGCGCTCCCTGGACGCGGTGCCTTTGTAGGCGACTATTTTACGAATATAATCGTACGAGAGGGCGAGGCTTCTGGAACTGCCTTTGGGAATTATGTACTTGCCACGGCCGAACGGAAACATTGATTCCTTGACCAAGCCAGCGGCCGCGGCATCGTTCATAACACAACGGAGGGTTTTCATGTAGATGCAGATTGTGGTCATCGCCTTGTTCTCTTTCTTGAGGAAACTCTCGAAAGCGTTAAACCATGAAACAGACAACTTACTGAACAAGATTTCCTTACCGGCGAACCGTTCTACATTTTTCAGAGTCGTACGGCAGCGATAGTAGGAGTTTATCCTCTCCTCACCTAGAAATTTGTCCATCATTGACTCGAGCGCTGCGTTTAACGTCTTGTCAACGGGTTTACCTAATCTGGCCTCCAAAGTCTCAAATGAAAACGCACCTTTCTCAAGTAAAGCTTCAACTTCGGCGCTTATCTGATTGAATTTCGTGATGATGTCAGTGTGGCAATCGGGCATGCGCTTAGAGTAGGATATCCGTTTCCACTCTGAGGCAGGGAGATCGACTCCTGTTGGGTAGTACTTTTGGATACGGTTGTAAACAACCTCAATCTTGACTGGGAACACACCTGATTTCTTTGCTCTGCGCCTGTCAAGCACAGCTATGACGGAGACTCCGTCCTTAGAGATTTTCAACATAGATACAATTATTTAAGAGTGAACAATTTGCATGCAATTTATATACATCGGCAAGCGTACATAGCCTATAGAGTTGATAGTAAGACAGAGAGGCTGCACGTAAGGAAACGTGTATGTAAACGTGGATACAAAGTTAATTCAGGCGTGATCAGTAAACGTGTGAAAGACAGGAAACAGCAAAATGCTGCCAGTCAGATTTGACTAGCAGCATTCCGTAAGCGACTGAACATCAAAGGGTGGAGCCCCAACTAATGATTATGAGACGGTTGGGGAAACGGACTGGGACAGCACAGAGACGCAACGGCGACACCCTTAGAAAGCCACCGCACTGGCAGGGTGGGCGTGCCGCTGGTGAGGCGGACGGCGTACCGCTGGTGAGGCAGAGCGGGCGTGCCGCTGGTGAGGCGGACGGCGTCCCGGCG
>ERZ779890.847-NODE-847-length-32967-cov-4.753828_pt1 | contig 32967 bp, 29 predicted proteins | sample MGYA00511553_ERZ779890 | MGnify/ENA primary metagenome ERZ779890 (study PRJEB29588, sample SAMEA2152064) | human gut metagenome | biome: human gut; feature: human-associated habitat; material: faeces | place: Denmark | collected 2008/2010 ... | reverse complement strand
CATTAATATAAAGGGAGATTTCTGAAAAAGAAATAAGGTCAGATTATGTTGACATACTCGTTTGAAAACATTGGAAAAGAATCAATATATGAATATTTATACAAATGTATCAAAAAAGATATAATAGAAGGAAGACTTGTTAAGGGTGAGCATCTTCCTTCAAAGAGAACGCTTGCTGTCAATCTTGGAATAAGCACCATAACAGTAGAAAATTCATATGGACAGCTTATGAGTGAAGGATATATATATTCTGTTCCTAAGAAGGGCTATTATGTATCGGATATTTCAGGTGTTGCAAGGATAAAGCCGGTAAAATATGAAGTTCCTGAAATAACCGCAAAGAAGAAGACTGGATATAAATCAGATTTATCATCAAACAGGACAGATCCTGGAAGCTTTCCATTTGCAACATGGGCTAAGCTTATGAGACGTGTTATAACAGACAGGCAGGATGATCTTATGAAAATTTCTCCGGGAGAAGGAACATGGGAGTTAAGAAAAGCGATTGCTATGCATCTGGCTTCATTTCGTGATATGAAGGTAACACCCGGACAGATAATCATTGGCGCCGGAACGGAATATATGTATAGTCTTCTTATACAGCTTTTGGGAAGAGATAAAGTGTATTGTGTTGAAGATCCGGGATATTCTAAGATTGCCAGGATATATGCAAGTAATAATGTTAAATTCTGTTATGCCGGTATGGATGATGAAGGAATGAAACCGGAAGCGGTAAGAGAATGTATGGCAGATATTGTTCATATAAGTCCTACACATCATTATCCGACAGGGATAACAATGCCGGTAAGCCGGCGATTTGAACTGCTTGCATGGGCTAATGAAAAGCCGGACAGATATATAATAGAAGATGATTATGATTCAGAATTCCGTATGACAGGAAAGACAATTCCGACTATGAAAAGCATAGATATAAGCGAAAAGGTTATATATATGAATACATTTTCAAGAACACTGACACCGACAATCCGAATCAGTTATATGGTTCTGCCACCACACCTTGCAGCAACATATCAGGAAAAACTTGATTTTTATGCATGTACTGTATCTAATTTCGAGCAGTATGCACTTGCTGCATTCATAGAAGAAGGATATTTTGAGAAACATTTAAACAGAATGAGGCTGTATTATACGAAACAGAGAGAGGCTGTTCTTTCGGTACTTAAAGAGGAGCCGTTCAAATGTGTTGGAAGAGTAAGAGAGGCTGATTCAGGACTGCATTTTATTCTTGAACTTAATACATTACTTTCTGATAATGAGGTAAAAAGAAAACTTGAGGCAGAAGGCATCCATATAAATGCGTTATCTGAGTACTATCATAATAATACTGATGAATACAGCCACAGCTTTGTTATCAGCTATTCTGATATGAAGATAGAAAACTTCAGAATTGCATGCAGTAAAATGTCAGAACTTACACCTTTATGATGATTATTTATGATTGATTGTGAATGAATATAACAGTTGCAAAGAATGTAATAAAGCGGTAAAATCTGTTTATGTGATTTGTAAATAATGTGAGAGGGTATTGACAAAAGTATGGTAGACTACAGCATTTTTCCGCTAGATGAAGAGATTAAAGACAAGCTTGCAAAGCTGGAAATAAGTTATGCATTTCAACCTATATTTTATCCGAATGGCAAGGATATATATGCATATGAGGCTTTAATGAGACCTAAGAATATTTTGGTTATGGATTTAATTGAAGAGTTCAGGGCAAAGAATGATTTACATACACTTGAGGTTGCAACTATATTTGGAGCGGTACAGTGTTATGCAAAGCGAGGATATCATTCATATATAGCAATTAATTCATTTCCTGCGGAATCATTCACTGCAGAGGAACAGGCTGTTTTTGATGAATTTTATGCCGATGTTCTTGGTGATAAAGGTATAATTGAAATTCTTGAATATACAGCTCTTGACATTGATAAATGGCAGTCCAAGAAAAATAATATTAACAGAAGCCGTTTTAATATTGCACTTGATGATTTTGGAACAGGAAATAATAATATGATGGCAGTGGATATATTTGCACCGCATATTGTTAAGCTTGACAGAAGCCTTATAACAGATATTGAGAATGATGTTGATAAACAGGAGTATTATTTTTATTATAGAGACAGCTTCCATAAGAGAGGCATTAAGGTGCTTGCTGAAGGCATTGAATCTAGGGAAGAGTATGAATTCTTAAGGGATAATGGTATTGATTTAGTGCAGGGATTTTATCTTGGACGACCGGAATAAGATGAATGACAGTTTATATTTTTTTTAGAAATGCTTTATATAATATATATTAACATATTACAAAGTATGTTGTATTATGATGGAGTAAAGAAAACATTTTTTCCCCCTCATATTTTTAAAGAGAGCGATGGCAGAGCTAATCTGCCGTCGCTCTTTTTTTGCGCGGACAGCGATGAGAATGTACAAGAAGAAGTGACAGCCATGCTTGCATGGGCTGGGACTTCTTCTTGTATATTCGAGGAGCGTCGTGACAATGCCAGAACGCAGTTCTGGCATATGAGCTGTCCGTGCGGACAGCGATGAGTATTTCAAATTATATATGGCAAACACTGCCATATTAGTGATATAATAATTAATGTTTTCGGTATTTCAGGTTCAGTGATATCTAAGGCAATGAGACTGGAATAATATATAACACAGAATAGGGAGAATATTATGGGAAAGAAAATTGCCAGAATTATAGGCAGAGTATTACTGGTGGTACTTGTTACTATAGTAATGCTGGTGGGAACTTTATTCATTATGATTAAGAGAATATGCAGCGATTCAGCACCTGCAGCTAGAAATCTTTTTATATCAACAGTTCTTGAATCAGGTCAGATGAAGTTTCTTGCTTCGTGGTTCTGTACAGATGCACAGATTAATGAGGTAATTAATGCTAATAAGATGGAGTCGATGGATTCAGATATTGATACATCTCTTATTAATATATCGACAGACACAGATACACAGACGGTTGATAATAACGGAGAGGTAGAGCAGTTTGACGGGAATGGAATAAGAATGGTTGAGATTTCAGGAAGGTCATTCTTTGGAAAAATGCTGATTATAAAAGATCCGTCACAGGTTAAGGTCGGAACTACATACCCATGGGGAGATTACGGTAAGGAGCTTCATGAGATTGTAAGCGGAGCAGGAGCTGTTGCAGGAGTTAACGGAGGTCTGTATGTTTCATCAGGAAACAGAGGCGGCTCACCACTTGGAATTGTAGTGCAGGACGGTAAGATTACATATAACAGTCCTTCAGCACTCTCAGGTCTTTACTTAATTGGACTTAATAAGGATAACCTTTTAGTTGTTAAAGATATAGATGGTATGTCGGCAGCAGATTTTGAAAGCTACGTTAATGAAGCCGGAATCAGGGATGCTGTTGCTTTCCAGGAGGAAAGCTCAGATTCTAATAATCATTTTGTTCCACTTATTATTAACAATGAAGCAAGAGTATTAAAAGGTCAGGGAAGTGGGGCTAACCCTAGAACAGCAATCGGACAGAGAGCTGACGGTGCAATTCTTCTCTTAGTTACTGACGGAAGAGGTGCTTCAGGACATCTTGGTGCAACTGCGTCAGACCTGATATCAGTCATGCAGGAATATGGAGCAGTCAATGCAGCCAACCTTGACGGCGGAAGTTCTTCAACAATGGTATATAACGGTGGCTATGAGATGACAAGCGTAACATTTTATTATCAGAATTCATCATGGAAGCTGCCGACAGCATTTGTTGTAATGCCTAAGTAATTGGAAGGAGAACTGTGTAGATATGAAAAATAATGCTAAGAAGTCTATAAAAATAGGCAAAATCAATATACCATTAAATTACTGGACAGGGCTTGCCGTATATGCAGTGATTCTTCTTATTCTTGCAATCTGTATGATTGCATATACAGGTTCATGCCTTAAGAAATATGAGAATTCACAGTCGGACAAGGTAATGAATGATTTCCTTAATGACTTTACAAAGATGGCTGCTGATAAGACATTGGCTGATAATATTGAGCTTCCAGCCAGCAGTGAATTTGAGGGAAAAGATACATTTGTCAATATGTACATGTCCGAATTAGATGGTACAACTGACTATACATATAAGAAATCAGAGGGCAGTTATAATACAGAAGAGCCTATGTATGACATATATGCTGATGACAAGAAGGTTGCCAGAATGACTCTGGAAGCTAAAGACCAGCATGTTGTTCTTGGAATACTTACAGTGTTTGACTGGAAGATTAAATCAATTGAGCCTGTATTTTCAGCAAAGACTAACGATTATACTGTATCAATTCCGGAAGGATATACATTTACAGTTAATGGAATAACTGTGTCAGATGATTACAAGACTGGTAAGGTTACAGAGAATCCTGATTTTGTGAATGTTTCGAAGTATGTAACAATGCCAAAATCAGTAGAATATAAGCTGACAGGATTTGTCAATAAGCCAGAGATTAAGATATATAATGCATCAGGCAGTGAAGTTACTGCAAATGTAGATGCTAAGGGAAATGTATCTGTAGCTGCAAGTGGCAATTCTGCCGATATGCCATCAGAAAGAAAAGAAGAAGCTCTTAATATGGCAAAAATATGGGATAATTTCCTTACTAATGATTTAAGCGGTTCAGGTCATGGACTTGCAACAGTGCAACAGTATCTTATTGAGGATTCTTATTACTGGAATCTTGCGAAAGATTATGCTTCAAGCGCGGATATTACATTTATCAGTGATCACACATTGTCGGGAAATCCGTATACAGGAGTGACAGTTGATAATTATATTGAATATAATGATGACTGCTATTCATGCCATATTGCATTTACAAAGAATATGACACTTACCGCAGGTGGTGCGAGAAAAGATGTTATTGATTCGACATTCTATTTCGTGAAATATGATGGCAGATGGGCGATTGCGGATATGATTGCGACTACTAAGTGATTTATTCCATGCAGAAGAGAAGTAGAATATTAAGAAAAATGTGCAGGATGCCAATTAAGGGGTGTCCTGCACTTGTCATGTGTGCTACAATGGTTATTGAGAAGAATTATCAATAATGATTTGGGAAGATTATTTAGAAAAGGAAAACACACATGAAGTTAAATGAACTTAAGATTGGACAATGTGCAAGAATTACCTCAGTTGGTGGTGAAGGCGCATTAAGACAGCATTTTCTTGATATGGGCGTAATTCCAGGAGCGGAAGTTACGCTTGTGAAACTGGCACCTATGGGTGACCCAATGGAATTACAGATACATGGCTATGAATTGACACTTCGTGTTGCTGACGCAGGAGAGATTACTATTGATCCTATAGATGAGCGTACAAGAAAACACGAAAGACCAGACCGAATATATAAGTCTGACCATCCGGGACTTGGTGAGACTGGTAAATACCATGCTAAGGGAGATGGAGAAAAGCTTCCTGAAGGAACAAAGCTTACATTTGCACTGGTAGGTAACCAGAATTGTGGAAAGACAACTCTGTTTAATCAGCTTACCGGTTCTAACCAGCATGTTGGAAATTTTCCGGGAGTTACGGTTGACTGCAAGAGCGGCATGATTAAGGGACATGAGAATACATCAGTAACAGACTTACCGGGAATATATTCTATGTCTCCGTATAGCAGTGAGGAGATTGTTTCAAGAAATTTCGTGCTTAATGAGAAGCCAAAGGCGATTATTAACATTGTTGATGCAACTAATATTGAGAGAAACATGTATCTTACTATGCAGCTTTTAGAGATGGATGTGCCTATGGTTCTTGCACTTAATATGATGGATGAGGTAGTAGGCAATTCAGGTTCTATTGATATTAATGGCATGGAAAATATGCTTGGAATCCCGGTTATTCCTATATCTGCTGCCAAGAATGAAGGTGTTGATGAGCTTATAAGGCATGCACTTCATATTGCAGAGTATCAGGAGAAGCCGGAAAGAACTGATTACTGTGATGAGAATGATTTCGGCGGAGCAGTACACAGATGTATACATGCAGTAATTCATCTTATAGAGGATCATGCAAAGAGAGCTGATATTCCGGTAAGATTTGCAGCAAGTAAGATTATTGAGGGTGACCCTCTTATATTAAAGCTTTTGCAACTTGATGAGAATGAAAAAGAAATGCTTGAGCATATTGTACTTCAGATGGAGACTGAAAGAGGTCTTGACAGAAGTGCGGCAATCGCGGACATGAGATTTACATTTATAGAGAAGATATGCGAAGCAAATGTAGTTAAGCCTAAAGCAAGCAAAGAAAGAATACGAAGCCAGAAGATTGACAAGATTCTTACTGGAAAATATACGGCAATACCATGCTTTGTAGCGATTATGCTTGCAATATTCTTTCTTACATTCAATGTGATTGGTGCATTTTTACAGAATGTTCTGCAGATGGGTATTGATGCACTTACTGGCGTTGTTGACAATGCACTTGCAGCAGCAGGTGTGAATAAGGTTATTCACAGTCTTGTAATAGATGGAATATTTGCAGGTGTCGGCTCAGTGCTTTCATTCCTGCCAATTATTGTTACACTGTTTTTCTTCTTATCACTTATGGAGGACAGTGGTTATATTGCAAGAGTTGCATTTTTTATGGATAAACTGTTAAGAAAGATTGGTCTGTCAGGAAGAAGTATAGTTCCTATGCTTATTGGATTCGGATGTACTGTTCCTGCGGTTATGGCAACAAGAACGCTTCCAAGTGAGAGAGACAGGAAGATGACAATTCTTCTTACACCATTTATGAGCTGTTCAGCCAAACTGCCAATATATTCATTCTTTGTCAGTGCATTTTTCCCAGGAAAGGGCGCACTTATAATGGGTGGATTATATTTCTTTGGAATTATTATGGGAATTCTTGTGGCATTGCTTTATAAGGGGACATTATTCAAGGGCGAAGCTGTTCCTTTCGTTATGGAGCTTCCTAATTACAGACTTCCAGGCATGAAAAATGTTTTGCAGTTATTATGGGAAAAGGCCAGAGATTTCCTGCAGAGAGCATTTACAGTTATATTTGTTGCAACTGTAATTGTCTGGTTTTTACAAAGCTTCAATCTGCACCTTAATCTTGTTACAGATTCAAAGGACAGCATACTTGCACTTATTGCAGGAATAATCGCACCTGTATTTGCACCTTTGGGACTTGGTGACTGGAGAATATGTACATCTTTGCTGTGTGGTGTCATGGCAAAGGAAAGTGTCGTATCAACAATGCAGATACTTTTCGGGACAGGCATACGGGCAGCACTTTCAACAGCCGGTGCAGCCGCAATGCTTGTATTCAGTCTTCTGTACACACCTTGTATCGCAGCAATTGCTTCAGTAAAGCGTGAGCTTGGAGGGAAATGGGCTGTTATAATGGTTGTATGGCAGTGCCTGATTGCGTGGGTGATGGCATTTGTTGTACATGGTGTGGTGATGATGTTTTCTTAAGTATAAATAAAACAGAAAATACGCATATTATATGTATCTTTAATCACAAGGAGACATATAATATGCGTATTATTTTTTATGATTCGAAAAGTTACGACAAGCAGTCTTTTGATAAGGCGCTGAGGTATTTTAGTGATATATCTATTGAGTATATGGTAGCTGATTTAGATGCGAGGACAGCGGTGTACGGCAACGGGTATGATGCTGTGTGTGCATTCGTTAATTCTGTTATTGATGCAGATGTGTTGAAGATTCTTTACGACAATGGAATCAGGCTGGTACTTATGCGGTGTGCAGGATTTAATAATGTTGATGTTAATGAGGCGGACAGGCTTGGTATAACTGTGATGAGAGTGCCGGGATATTCGCCGGAGGCGGTTGCGGAGCTTGCTATGGGACTTGCGCTTGCTGCACAGCGGAGGATTCACAAAGCGTACATTAAAGTAAGAGAGAATAATTTCAGCCTTCAGGGGCTTACAGGTGTAACACTTCATGGAAAAACTGCGGGAATTGTCGGAACTGGCAAGATTGGTGCGGCTATGTGCCGTATATGCAGGGGCTTTGGAATGAAGGTTATTGCATATGATAGATTTCACAATGAAAGCCTTGATTTTGTTGAGTATGTGGAGCTTGACAGGCTGCTTTCCGAAAGTGACCTCATATCACTACATTGCCCGCTTGATGACACCACATACCATCTGATTGATGAAAGAACAATAGACATGATGAAAAACGGTGTTATATTAGTCAATACCTCGAGAGGTGCAATAGTTAATACAGACGCACTTATCAAGGGTATCAGGGATATGAAATTTCATGCTGTCGGGCTTGATGTGTATGAAGAAGAGTCAGATTATGTATTTGAAAATCTTGAAGACGACATATTGCAGCATTCAATAACGGCAAGGCTCCTGTCATTCCCGAATGTAATAGTAACATCACATCAGGGCTTTCTTACAGAGGAGGCGCTTGATGCCATAAGCGAAACAACATTAAAGAATGCGAAAGCATTTATTTCAGGTGACATAACTGGTGAAAATGTGGTAAAATAGCTTAAGATTATGCTGAAAGCAAGGAGCGACGGGTTATGAAATACATTTTTACTAATGGACATATCCTTGATGGAACTAAGGATATGAAAGTTTTGGATGGTCATTCTGTGCTTGTTGAAGATGACAAGATTACTGGTATTGTGAAGGGTAACACTGTACCAGACGGCTTTAAGGAGATTAATCTTGAGGGTAAATACCTTATGCCGGGGCTTATTAATATGCATGTTCATCTTGCAGGCAATGGAAAGCCACAGAAAAAGCAGAGAGATAATGAAAAGACTGTTAAGCTGCTTATGGGAACAGCACTTTCAAGGGCTGTGACATATAAGGTCGTAAAGGATTTTGCAAAGACAGAGCTTATGAGTGGTGTTACTACTATAAGAACTGTCGGTGGCCTGGCGGATTTTGATACAAGAGTAAGGGATGATATCAGAAATGGCAAGGCTGACGGACCAAGAATACTTGCAGCTAATGAAGGAATTTCTGTGCCTGGTGGACATATGGCTGGTTCGGTTGCGGTAGCTGCTAACAATATAGATGAAGCACTTGTTCAGGTTGATATTGCAAAAAGCCAGAATGTTGACCTTATTAAGCTTATGATTACAGGAGGCGTGCTCGACGCAAAGGCTAAGGGTGTTCCTGGTGAGCTTAAGATGAAACCTGAGATGGTTAAGGCTGTATGTGATAAGGCACATGCACTTGGATACAATGTTGCTGCACATGTAGAGTCGCCAGAGGGTGTAAGGGTTGCACTACAGAATGGCGTTGATTCAATAGAGCATGGAGCAAAGCCTGATGATGAGATAATACATTTGTTTAAGGAGAATAATGCATTTTTATGCACAACATTATCACCTGCACTGCCATATGCTCTTTTTGACAGAAGCGTATCTAATGCGTCAGAGGTTGAGCAGTACAATGGCAATATCGTGTTTGAGGGAATAAAGGAATGTGCCAAGGCAGCAATTGCCAACAACATTCCGGTCGTACTTGGTAATGATGTTGGCTGTCCATGGATTACACAGTATGATTTCTGGAGAGAGCTTTATTATTTCCACAAATATGTAGGTGTAAGCAATGCATTTGCATTATACACAGCTACGCTTAACAGTGCAGTAATGGCGGGTATTGGCAATGAGACAGGTTCTGTTGAAGCCGGCAAATGTGCTGACCTGATTGTGACTAAGAATAATCCGTTAGATGACCTCAGGGTGCTGCGTAATGTGGATTTAATCATGGCGCGAGGCAGATTGTACAATAATCCAAAGTTTAAAACGAAAAATATTGTCACTAAAGAACTGGATAAATTTTGCGATTTATGTTAATTTTATTAAAGAATTTTACTTAAAGGAATAAGATTATGAAGATAGGATTTGATAACGACAAATATTTAAAAATGCAGTCTGAGCATATTAAGGAGAGAATTGCCAAGTTTGACAATAAGTTATATCTTGAATTTGGTGGAAAGCTGTTCGATGATTATCATGCTTCAAGGGTTCTTCCAGGATTTAAGCCAGACTCAAAGCTTCAGATGCTTTTACAGTTAAAGGACCAGGCTGAGGTTGTTATTGCAATAAGTGCAGAAGATATTGCAAGTAATAAGATTCGTGGCGATTACGGAATTACATACGATCAGGAAGTATTAAGACTTATAGATGAATTTACAGAATATGGACTTTTTGTAGGTAGTGTCTGCATCACAAAGTATTTCCAGCAGCCAGAGGTTGATAATTTCATCAAGGTGTTAGATGCACATGGAATCAAGAATTTCAAGCATTACAAGATTGCCGGATATCCTAATGATGTTGCCAAGATTGTAAGTGATGATGGTTACGGAAAGAATGAATTTATTAAGACTACCAGACCACTTGTAGTTGTTACTGCTCCTGGTCCGGGAAGCGGAAAGATGGCTACATGTCTTTCACAGCTTTACCATGAATATAAGCATGGTGTTAAGGCTGGATATGCGAAGTTTGAGACATTCCCAATCTGGAATATTCCACTTAAGCACCCTGTTAATCTTGCTTATGAGGCAGCGACAGCAGACCTTAATGATGTTAATATGATTGATCCTTTCCATTTGGAAGCATATGGTAAAACAACGGTTAATTATAACAGAGATATCGAGATATTCCCTGTGCTTAATGCTATGTTCGAGCTCATTGCCGGTGAGAGTCCATATAAGTCACCAACAGATATGGGTGTTAATATGGCTGGTAACTGTATTGTTGATGATGAAGCATGCCGTTATGCTTCTAATATGGAGATTATCAGAAGATATTACAAATATTTATGCGACCAGAAGAGAACTGGTGTAAACAGTCAGGAAATTTATAAGATTGAGCTTTTAATGAATCAGGCAGGAATCACACCATCTTCAAGACCTGTTGTTAATGCTGCACTTGAAAAGTCAGCAAAAAGCGGTGACAAGCCGGCAGTTGCAATTGAGCTGGAGAACGGAACTATTGTTACCGGAAAGACAGGTGATCTGTTAGGTGCTGCGTCATCAGCATTGCTTAATGCATTAAAGCAGCTTGCAGGAATAGATGATTCAGTTGACCTGCTATCACCTGAGTCAATCAGTCCAATCCAGACCTTAAAGACTAACTATCTTGGCAGCAGGAATCCAAGACTTCATACAGATGAAATTCTTATTGCACTTTCATCTTCAGTTGTAGCCAATCCGTTAGCTGACAAGGCTTTAAAGCAGATTCCTAAGCTTTATGGCTGTGATGTTCACTCAACAGTAATCCTTTCATCTGTTGATAAAGATACATTTAAGAGACTTGGAATGAACCTTACATGTGAGCCTGCATATGAGGAAGAGAAGAGATTTCATAAGAATTAGTTATTGACACATATGCACGCATTTGATATTATTTATCAAGTAATTAAATATTCCATGAGGGAGTAGTTAGCGCGTAAGTGTGATTTGTCAACATTCTGATTATAATAGAGAGTATAATCTGGCAAATCTTAAATAATGAGACTCATGTATATCAATTATTTTCAGTGTTCAATATCACTGAATCTGGTTGATATACATGAGTTTTTTTATACCCCTCGGAAAAAGAAAAATAAGGAGATTTATATGGGTAATTTTATTAATAACGCGCCATTTGCGCTTGTAATTGTGTTCCTGATTATTGGATTTGTGCTGCTGATTAAAGGTGCAGACTTTTTCGTAGAAGGAAGCTCAAGTGTAGCAAAGAGGCTGCATGTTCCGTCTATTATTATTGGACTTACAATAGTTGCAATGGGAACTTCGCTTCCAGAAACAGCGGTCAGTGTATCTGCATCAATTACAGGTAACAATGAACTTGCAGTAAGTAATGTTGTCGGTTCTAATATATTTAATCTGATGGTTGTTATTGGCGTGTGTGCAATGATTGCCACAGTAAATGTTGCAAAAGAAACAATAAAAAGAGATATCCCATTTTCACTTATCTGTGCAGGACTTTTATTGCTTTTAGGAATACTTGGGGTTGGTGATAAGTCAGGTATGATGCTTGGACATTTTGATGGTGTAATATTTATCGGTGCATTTGCAGGATACATTTTTTACATGATTAAGATTGCACTAAAGGCAAGCAAAGAAGGCAAAAAAGTCGAGATTGAGGGCGGTTCTGATGAAGATATCAAGCTGGTATCTGTCCCACTTAGCATTCTTTTCATAATAGGTGGTGCAATTGCGATTGCAATTGGCGGAGATATGACAGTAGATGCTGCTTCAAGAATAGCCAGTGACCTTGGAATGAGCCAGACACTTATAGGACTTACAATTGTTTCAATAGGAACATCTCTTCCGGAACTTGTAACATCAATTGTTGCGGCTAGAAAGAATGAAGTTGATATGGCACTTGGTAATGCAATTGGTTCAAATGTATTTAACATACTTATGGTACTTGGTATTGCATCAGCAATCAGCCCAATCAGCATAATTACTGAGAATATTATTGATTTGTGTGTGCTTATTGTATTTACAATATGTGTATGGATATTTGCTGGAACAAGGAAGAAAATCGGAAGAATCGAAGGTTTTTCAATGGTTGTACTTTATTTGATATATGCAGTTTATATCATAATAAGATAAATGAGGTAACATACCAATGTTGTTGTTTTTAAAAGTATTTTTTACTGAATTCATAGCTGAGATGGGTGATAAAACCCAGCTCATGCTTATTGCTCTTACTTCTAAATATAAGTTAAGAGATATTATATTAGGAACTGCTGCAGCAATTCTTATACTTAACGGACTAGCTGTTTTAGCAGGTGGGCTTGTCAGTGAATTCATTCCTGACTGGCTTATAAAGACTATTGCAGCACTTGCATTTCTTTATTTTGCTGCATCAACCATTGCCGGGGATGATGATGACGAAGAAGAAGGCAGCGGCAAATCAAAGATTAAGTTTGCACCACTTGCAGTTTTCTTTACATTTTTCATTGCAGAACTTGGTGATAAGACACAGCTTACAGCCATAACATTTGGTGCTAATGAAGGTATGAGTGCAGCTCTTGTTGTATGGATAGGATGTTCACTTGGACTTTTTGCGGCTGACATTCTTGGTATGTTAGTCGGATATCTGTTAAAGAGCAAGACTCCGGACGGACTGCTTAATACACTTGCATTCGCAATATTCTCGATATTCGGTGTATATACACTTTATCAGGGACTTAAGCTTATAAGAACATATGTCTGTCCGATTCCTGTATGGCCAATACTTATAGCTGCAACTGTTGTTTTTGTTGTTATATGTGTCTGTCTTTTTATAAGAAGAGAGAAGGAAAAGAATGATTAGAATGAAAGTAATCGTATCATTTTTTATGTGATGCGATTATTTTTTTTGTAAATATGCCGATATAATATTAAGAAAAGTCAAGGATGACTTTATCCAATACATTTACATTCAAGGAGGAATGAATTATGAGTAGTATATCTTCAGGGAATTTTTCCCAGATAGCCGGTTCGTATGCAGATACAGCGGCTGTTTATTCTAAGCCAGAGACAACTAAGACCGATGAGACAAGCGGAAAGAAGAAAGTCAGTGGTCAGACTATTGGCAATCCCAAGTTAAGCGAGAAAGCAAGCAAATATTATGAACAATTAAAGAAAAAGTACTCTAATATGAACTTTATTCTTGTAAGTGAGGATCAGAAAGAGAATGCCAAGGCTAATGCTGCAGGTTATGCTAATTCTAATAATATGGTTGTCCTTATTGATGAGAATAAAATTGAAAGAATGGCTTCTGATGAGAATTACAGAAAACAGTATGAAGGAATTATTGCAAATGCTGCCAGTGGAATCTCACAGCTTGCAAGCAGTCTTTCAGCAACAGGAACTAGTGTAAAGGGCTTTGGAATGCAGGTTAATGATAATGGTACAGCATCATATTTTGCTGTGCTTGAAAAGTCAAGTGCTGCACAGAAGGAGCGTATTGAAAAGAAGGCTGCAGAAAAGAAAGAAGCTAAGAAGACAGCACAGAAGAAGGCAGAAAAGAAAAAGAATGAGGAGCGGCTGGAAAAGAAACGTAAAGAAACCGGAGATGTCGATGATACTGACAATACGGAGACTGTAACAGTGACAGCTTCATCAATAGAAGAGCTTCTTGAAAAGATAAAAGACCAGGAACAGCTTTTCTTAAGTGATACAGTAAAAACTCCACAGGAGAAGAATGTGGGGCAGAATGTTGATTTTTCTGTATAATGTCAGGGGGTGTGCCTAGTGATATTATCAGGAACAATAGCAAGTACCGTACAATTGCAGATGCTTAATAACAAGTGGATGCAGAAAAAGGAATCTGGCAACGTTTTATCTAAGCAGGAGTTAAATGAACGTTCTACATGGACATCTGAACAGTTTATGATTGCTGATTTTCAGGACCAGTTAGAACATAATCGAGAAGCAGAGAAGCGACAGAAAATAGATAATAAGATTATGTCAGGTGGAAGTCTTTCGCCGGAGGAAATATCTTATCTTGAAAAGAATGATCCTGTTGCTTTAAAGAAATATCGTGAAACTAAAGAAGAAAAAGAAAGTTATAAGGAAAAACTGAGACAATGCAAGACTAAGGAAGAGGTTGACCGTGTAAAGCTGCAGAAGCTTGGAGAACTGGAGAGTTCATTAAGCAGTATCGTCAATGACCCGGCAATACCTAAAAGTGCCAAGTTAGCGAAAGCCCAGGAAATACTTGCAAAGACTAACAACATTGAGGCTGCACATCTTGAGTTTGTCAAATCCGCAGATTATCAGAGTATGCCAACTGATGAAGAAAAGAAAGAACAGGATGCAGCAGATAATGATATATCAGATGAGATAACAGACAGTGACAAGGCTGATAATACTGAGATTACTGACGCTTCTGATAATACACAGGATAAAGCAGATAATGTAACTGATGATAATAATAATCAGGTTTCTGATATTGAAAATCCGGATACCGTGGATACAAAAGCATCTGAAAAAGATAACCACAAGAAAGAATACAGTACTGAAATTAAGAAAGTTACCAGAAAGCTTAAGAAAGGTTTTGAGGCGGCTGACATGCATGTTGACATAATTGTATAGTTATGTATGATTGAGTATCTACCCAGATATGACTAGGATTAGTTATGTCTGGGGGATATTATTAATTATTATTTGTCATGTAGTAATCACTTCGTTAAACAGCAATTTAGCGAAGTGACTGAAATGTGTACTTTACTACTGTAACGAGCAATTTTTAAGTAAAAGAAGATGATTTCAAGGATTTTCCAGACGAAATTAAAGACCTATTTAGGCACTTATTTGAATAACTGTAAAACGCCGATAAATTAGGATTTATCGGCGTTATTTTATCTATTATTATCTATTATCGACCTTTTCTGGATACATATCATGGTTTGCCATTCTGTTGAATGCTATCTCCTCCCATTTTGTTCCAGGTTTTCCATAATTACAGTAAGGATCTATTGATATTCCACCTCTAGGAGTAAATTTTCCCCATACCTCTATGTATTTGGGATCCATAAGTTTTATCAAATCTTTCATGATAATATTCATACAGTCTTCATGAAAATCACCATGATTTCTGAAACTGAATAAATATAATTTTAAGGATTTACTTTCCACCATTTTAATGTTTGGTACATATGATATTGTAACAGTTGCAAAATCTGGCTGCCCTGTTATAGGACACAAACTTGTAAATTCTGGGCAATTAAATTTTACAAAATAATCATTACCCTGATGTTTATTCTCAAAAGTCTCTAACATCTCCGGTGCATAATCACTTGGATACTGTGTTTTCTGATTCCCCAATAATGTTATGTCTGCTGTTTCTTCTTTACTTCTTCCAGTCATAATTTTCTCCTTTTTATTCCATAGCTGGATCATTAATTCCGTTTAACTCAAATGCTCTGGCTCTATCTATACATGTTCCACACTTTCCACAAGGTTTTTCGCTGCCTTCATAGCAACTCCATGTGTACTTATAAGGTACATTTAGCTCAAGCCCTTTTTTTACAACCTGATCCTTTGTTGCATTGATAAATGGTGCTACAACCTTAATCTGCTTTCCACTTCCAAGATATATAGCCTCATTTATTGCATTATTAAAATCACTGCTGCAGTCAGGATATGCACTTCCAGCCGCATCATCCGCATGTGCCCCATAATATATCTCACTGCAGCCTTTCGAAATTGCTATACTGGCAGCACTTGATAAAAATAACCCATTTCTAAATGGAACATATGTTGAAACAGGAGAACCATTTGTGCTCTTAATCTGCTCATCATATGATTCTTTAGGTATTTCCTTATCAGAATGTGATAATAATGAACAATCACTATATTGAAATATTTTTGCAAGGTCAAGATAAATATGTTCTACATTATAGTATTTTACTATTTTATCTGACGCTTCTATCTCTTTTGTATGTTTCTGCCCATATGATATTGATAACGCAATAACATTTTCTGGACCATATTTTTTCTACTGCCATACCAAGGCATGTTGTACTATCTATTCCACCACTGAACAAAACCATTGCTTTCATTGTTAAATCTCCCTCTTAATGTTTGTGTATATGTTTTTGTGTTAGCTTTTTTAATTCCTCTTGCGGTCATGCAGCTATGACATCCTTCAATAAATACTGCTATATCTTTGGCACCAGTAACCATCTGCATAATATCAGCAATATCACTTCCTATTCTTTCTTGAAGCTGCAGTCTTTTAGATACCATATCTGCTATTCTTGCTATCTTACTAAGACCTATTACTCTTCCATTTGGAATATAAGCAACTGTTACCTTCATATCATACATAAGAGCAAGATGATGCTCACAATAACTGAAAATATCTATATCTTTTACCACTACCATATTGGAAGTTCCACTCTGACATTTACATTCTATTTGTTCAGACTCTTCTTCATCCATATCCAGTGCAAATGTTTTGTTAAACATATCCGCAATTTCTTCATTTGTATAATTCATTCCATCAAAAACTTCTTCATACATTTTTGCAACTCTTTTAGGTGTATCTTTTAAGCCCTCCCGTTCAGGGTTATCACCCAGAGCCTTAAGAATACCAGCTATATGATATTCAATTGCCTTAGTGTCTATTTTCTTATGTTTTTCCATGTCAGACTCCTTTTTTGTCTGGTGACCATATAATTTTATGTAACTGAATCTGCATATTAACATCATTCATTACATTCTCTTTCATAAAATTAACAATTTCCTCAGGTTCTATCATTCCAAATACCGGACTTATATAAAGGTTACATTTTCCATACAGATTATATTTTTCTATAATCTGTTTTGCCTTTATAAGATCCTCTCGACAACCAGCTACAAATTTGACAGTATCATTGCTATTTAAAATATCAAAATTATCCAGATTCATGGCAGCTTCCATACCACTGCATGAAAGCTTATAATCCATTGTAAAAGTTACATTCTCTTTGTGAAGCTTACGGATTTTATCAAGATAAACACTGCCGTTAGTCTCTATTTCAATGTTCAGATTGTTTTCTGCAAGAACTGTTATAACATTTTCAATACCCTCTCTTAACAGTGGTTCACCACCAGTAAGAGTAACATTTTTTACTCCTGTTGATAAAACATAATCAAGAATTTCTTTTTCTGTCATTGCTTGAGAAGGTGTCCCCTGCTCATTAGCCCATTTGGTATCGCAGTATTTACAGTTAAGATTACAGCCCTTAAAGCGTATAAAAACCGCTAGCTGCCCGGCTTTAGTTCCTTCACCATTAATACTTACAAATTTTTCCACTACTTCGTATTTACTCATATATAAATCCTTTCAGATTAAAATTATTTAGAATCATTCCATATAAGTTGCACTATTAGCAGGAGTTTCATATACAGTTACAGCTCTCATGTTGTATCCAAGTATTTTTATTTTTTCATAAAAATACTTGGCCATATTCTCCGCTGTCGGTCGGAAATCAAGTTCAATAATTTTGAAATTCTCGCTTTTTAAAGCTTCAAATGTAGTTTCCTTCAATGAATTTCTTTCTATAATTAATGCATGATCCATTGAATCTGCTATGTTTCTTAAATCTTTTTTCAGTTCTCCAAAATCAACATACATACCCTTATGCTGAACATCTTCCTTTAGTTCCTCAGTTTGAACTTCAAGAACAATCTTCCATCTATGTCCATGAAGATTGCTGCATTTTCCATTGTAACCTGCAAGAAAATGTGCCGAATCAAAACTAGCCTCTGTTTTTAAAATATACATAAATCTTTTCTCCATTTGCTTATATTGCATAAAAAAACACGGATACATCTGTACCCGTGCCTTATAAGATTATTTCCCTAAAATTTCCAATTATGAATTATAAAAATAATAGTCCTGGTTTTATTTAGAGACAGGATGGTACAAACGAACTGTCTTATTTATTTACTGTGCAATGATATCAAATCATTCACAGCTTGTCAATTAAATACTCATGGTTATCTTCACAAGGGAATTTTACGCTTAAGTTTTCTCAAATTGCCTAATGAATTACTGATTTTTAAAATCGTTGTATTCCTTTTTTATCCATTTCATTATTACATCAACAAGATAATCCTGCTGAATCTGCGTTAGCTCTACACCAGGCTTCATCTTATGCCACTTTCTTATGCATTCCCTGCAGCAGGTAGCTGTTGCATGCTGTGCAATAAATACAGAATGCCCTTTCATCGGAGTCTGTTTCCCATCATTGGGTATTACCGCTGGGGCTTCCCTTTTCATTAGCCTTGATGATAATATCTTGCTCATCAATAAGTAGTCTGATGCTAAATACTCTAATTAATACCTACACTATACCACATAACCCCGATTCTATGATATAATATTCTAAGAAATTTCTCGTAGGAGGATAATGTATGGAATATGATGTAATTATTATTGGAGCCGGACCAGGTGGAATCTTTTCTGCGTACGAGCTTATGAAGAAGTCACCAGAGACAAGAGTTGCCGTGTTCGAGGAAGGCAATACATTAGAGAAGAGAAAATGTCCTATAGATGGCAAGAAGGTTAAATCGTGTATCAAATGTCCAACATGTGCGATTATGAACGGATTTGGTGGTGCTGGTGCATTTTCAGATGGTAAATATAATATAACTAATGATTTCGGCGGAACTCTTTATGAGTATATCGGCAGGGATCAGGCAATCAATCTGATGAAGTATGTTGATACAATCAATACATCACATGGTGGCGAAGAGACTCACATGTATTCTACAGCAGGCACTAAGTTCAAGACTTTATGCATGCAGAACAAGTTAAAGCTCCTTGATGCGTCAGTAAGACATCTTGGAACAGACATTAACTATGTTGTTCTTGAAAATATGTACAATGAGATGAAGGACCATATAGACTTCTACTTTAATACTCCTGTAAGCAATATTGAGGTGATTGATGGTGGTTACAGAGTATTCTATAAGGATGAGTACATGGATTGTGAAAAATGTATTGTTTCCGTTGGTCGAAGCGGAAGCAAATGGATTGAAAATGTCTGTCAGAAGCTTGAGATTCCAACCAAGTCTAACCGTGTTGATATCGGTGTGCGAGTTGAGCTTCCGGCTGTTATATTTTCACATCTTACAGATGAGTTGTACGAAAGTAAGATTGTATACAGAACAGAGAAATTCGAAGATCTTGTAAGAACATTCTGTATGAATCCTAATGGAATTGTAGTTAATGAGAACACTAACGGCATTGTAACAGTTAATGGACACAGCTATGAAGGTGCTGAGAAGCAGACAGAGAACACCAACTTTGCGCTTCTTGTTGCAAAGCATTTTTCAGAGCCATTCAAGGACAGTAATGGATACGGTGAAAGTATTGCAAGACTTTCCAACATGCTTGGCGGAGGTGTTATTGTCCAGAGATTTGGCGACCTTATGAGAGGAAGAAGAAGTACAGAAAAGCGAATTGAGGAGGGGCTTGTAAAGCCTACTCTTGCTGCTACTCCGGGGGATTTAAGTCTTGTACTTCCTAAGAGAATTCTTGATGGAATTATTGAGATGATTTACGCACTTGATAAGATTGCACCGGGAACTGCCAATGATGATACACTTCTGTATGGCGTTGAGGTTAAGTTCTACAACATGGAAGTTGAGATTGACAACAATCTTGAGACAAGATATAAGGGCTTATACATAATTGGCGACGGAAGCGGCGTTACACATTCATTATCACACGCTTCTGCAAGTGGCGTATATGTTGCAAGAAAGATTATTGAAGAAATGTAGTCACATAATATTAACAAGGGAGATTGCGATAAGACAGTCTCCCTTTAATAGTTTAATTAATATTTTTATCAAGCTTTATTATTTCAGCCCCTAACAGATTAGCATCATCAGTTCCATGCGTTGCAATAAGCAAAGTACGGTTATTACGCATTTTTAAGATATAGTCTATTACATTTAACTTAGTATCCTTATCTAAACCTGTGAATGGTTCATCAAGTATTATAAGTTTCCCGGGATATGATAATGCTCTTGCAAGTGCAACTCTTCTTTTCATTCCACCGGATAATGAACTTACAGGAATATCAAGACTATCATCTGGAAGAATTGATAACAGATTATTACGGATTTCATCCCTATTGTTTTTTCCACGAAGCACGATTCTGACATTGTCTATTGCAGAAAGATAAGGAATAAGCCTGTCCTCCTGAAACATACAAGATATACTTTTGATATCTATACCGGATATACTGCCGGAATCAGCATGTTCAAGTCCCATTAGAATTCTTAAAAGCGTTGTTTTTCCAATTCCGGAAGCTCCCATAAGACAATATATAGAATTATCTTTAAGGGTTATATTGACATTTTTAAGAACTTCATTGTCATCAAAGGTTTTGCATAAATCAGTGATTATAATACTCACAATAATTCTCCTGACATTTTAAATTTATTGGATAGAAAGCAGGCTTGTAACACAGTAAAGTGTCTGTCCGTTATATACAACCCTTGACCAGCCAACCTCAGTATTATAACCGGTTCTGGTAAAAAGCTCGCCTTTTTTAGCAGTTGCAACAACAACAGAATCTGCATCTGTCACACTAGGCTTATTCCTAAGATTAACCTCTTCCTTAGGAGTTACAGTATCGTTACAGTCTGTGAATTTCGTGTTAAATCCGGTTGTAGGACTTTCTGTTGCTTTAGGTGTAAGGTCTGTTGTTAAGTAGCTTGTAACAGCGTATACAGTCTGTCCATTGTATACAAGTCTTGACCATCCGCTGCTGCTTGTTCCAGTCCGTGTAATTGTTTCACCATTGACAAGTGTTGCAATTACTGTTGCGTCTGTATCCTGACTAGGTTTGTCACGAAGCCTTACTTCATCTTTGGCAGTAACAGTGTCATTAACAGAGGTGAATACCATGCCTGCTTCTACATCTGGTGCTGCAGAAGCTGCAGTTTCACCACTTAGAGAGCCGTTACTTTCAGAATAACCGAAATATGCAACATTGATATCAACATTTGTACCAATTCCTGCTACCCTGCCATGATTAGTATACTGCCACATGCTGCATGTTCCTGCATATGATGTGGATGGAGTCTCTGGATAAGGCATTGACGGATATTGTGCAACCCATATCTTAAATGATTTTTCAAGACTGGCAGTGTTCCACTGGCTGTTATTGGTAAGTTCAGAGGAAGCGGCATAGAACATAGGTGTATAGCCTTTATCATATATTTCCTGTAAAAATGCAGTGGCAACAGCAGTCCTTTCAGCCTTTGTCATGCTCTTCTGCCTGCTTTCAGATGTGTTGAAGCCCTCGCAGTCAAATGCTACAGGGTAAGTTATGCTGTAATCTGCTATGAAATCTGCAACCCAGTCTGCTTCTTCAACTGCTTCAGCTTCATTAACTGCTGATGAGAAGAAGTATGCTCCGACTTTGATTCCGTTGGCTGCAGCCTGCTGCATGTTGTATTTTGCATTGGTGTCAGCATAGATAACGCCTGTTTTCTGCGCTCTGTAGCCAACTCTTATCATTGCAAAATCAACACCTGATGAAGCAGCCTGTGCCCAGTCGATAGTTCCCTGAAATTTGGAAACATCTACACCGATAGTTACATCTGATGTTTCATTAGTGCTGTTGGAAAGAATTACAGAAGCACCATTACCTGCATCCTGATTCATTGCTCCATCATTGTCGGAATACTGAGGATCCTGTTCTTTCTCATCTTTATCACTTAAAGTATTATTGCCGTCAGTATCTGTTTCGCTGACAGATGAAGTCTCCTGGCTTGAAGATGCATTTGCAGGTACTTTTTTACCTTTATGACTGAAAGAAACAACAAGTACAATTATTAATGCAATTACTGCCACTGCAATAATTATGATTGCAGGCAGTAATTTCTTCCAGTTAATATGAATAGAATCATCAAGATATCCAAAATCATCGTCATCAGATTTAAACAGCTTAGACATGTACATCGCCTCCTAATTTAAATAATCGCTGCACAGATAATTAAGAAGCAGTGCTGCACCATTACTATCCATTGCAGTATCATTTAGTCCCATATAGTTAATTGTCCAGTAACTGATGGATTCATCATATGTGAATTGAATCTTCAATGAAGAATTCATGTTATTATATACTACCTTACCGTTGAATTCTACAACCTTTTTATTATCAGTAGAACTGAAAATAGTCCATTCTGGGTCTGTACATTTGTTATCCAGACATTCACCAAAGGTTATAGATTCATCCTGAAATATCTGCTGTTCTTTTACTGTATCTATTCTTGAATCCTGCATTGCGCTGGCTTTAGTACCTATGCCTGCGCGTGTCACACCGATAAAACATATTATTAATGTGAGTATGACAGCAAGGAGTGTTGATACTGTTCCTGAAAATGCATCATCTAAACTGTCATGGTACAGAATGAATACAAGAATACCACCGGCTATCCCACCACCAAGATGACCGAGAATATCTACATTTGCACCATTAGAGATAAGAGCATATACAACAATTAACGCAATAGATACGATTACAGTTGTCTTATTGGAATCAGTCTTTGAACTGAAATTAGTAAAAAGTGTTGCACACATTACACCAAATATTGCACCTGATGCACCTGCAGCAAAGCGGATTACATCAGGATTGATAAGGTGCGATACATATACAGATACAAGACCTGATGCAAGTCCTGAACCGAAATATATAATTGCAGTACGAAGTGAACCTATACGCGGTTCAAGTCTTGAACCGAACAGATACAGAGCAACCATATTATTAATAAAATGTGGCAAATTAGCATGCAGGAACATATAAGTCAGAAGCCTTATATATTCTTTATTATTATGAATATACTGGTAATTAAGTCCACCTGTTTCAAAATGATCACTGCCTGCTATTATGCACATAATGCCTGCAAGCAGATTGGCAAGGATTATAATAAGCACGACAGGCATGTTCCTAAGACTGACTTCTGAATATCGTTTCTTTTGACCATGTTGATAAAAATCTTCAGGTTTAATTCTGTCAGATTTAATCTCGTATACTTCATCATCAAGATGAAGGTCATCAAATCCATTCGGCTGAAAACCGCTTTGATAGCTGTTTTGATAGTTGTTATTGTAATCTGGTTCCATAAAATATTTCTCCCCTCATTTTAAATTTCCACCCTACTGTATAAAATAAAAAAGAATTCAGCATGACACTAAATTCTTTTTTTATTATAACATATTAGTCAATAAAAATAACTTGAAAATTATTCACTAATCAGTAATTAAATGGTAAAATATCAAAGTATGTTTAGATAATGGAGGCAGATTATTATGGATTCAACATTAAGAAGAACATGGGCTGAAATAGATATGGACGCTCTTGCACATAATTATGAAACGTTACGGAAAAGAATTGGAGAGAATGTAAAGTTTTTAGGCGTTGTAAAAGCAGATGCTTATGGACATGGTTCTGTTCAGGTGAGCAGGCTTTTACAGGAGTCAGGTGCTGATTATCTGGCAGTAAGCAGTATAGATGAAGCAGTGGAATTAAGGCACAATGGTATTACAATGCCGGTTCTGATACTTGGTCATACACCTAAAGAAGAAGTTTCTGAACTTATTAAGAATAATATAACACAGGCTGTAACATGCAGGGCTAAGGCACTTGAATACAGCGAGGAAGCTGTCAGATACGGTGGTACATTAAAGATTCATATTAAAGTTGATACAGGTATGTCAAGACTTGGATATCTGTGTGACGGAGAATACTTTGACAGCGGGGTTGAAGGAATATGTGAAGGATGTACTCTTCCGGGACTTGATGCTGAGGGCATATTTACACATTTTGCAGTGTCTGATGAATTCGGAGAAGAATGTGAGGCTTATACAAAGCATCAGTTTGAATTGTTTACAAGTGTGATTGATGCAGTTGAGAAAAAGCTTGGAAAGAAATTCAAGATAAGACACTGTGCCAATACAGGCGCTGTTGCAAGATATCCTGAAACATGGCTTGACATGGTAAGACCAGGACTTCTGCTCTATGGATATGGAGATTTTGCACAGGAGCTTGGACTTAAGCCTGTTATGTCACTTAAGACAACAGTAAGCACTATCAAGACTTACCCTGTGGGAACAGCAATAAGCTATGGTGGAATATATAAAACTGACAGAAAGACAAGAATGGGAGTCGTTCCTTATGGATATGCCGATGGATATTTCAGATGTCTTTCTAACAGATATGAGCTTATGACAGAAGAAGGTCCTGCTCCACAGAGAGGCAAGATATGTATGGATATGTGCATGATTGATCTTACAGATAAAATGAATGTTGACGTTGGTAGTGAAGTAGAGATATTTGGTAAGGCTAATCCTATTGAGCGTATGGCACAGCTTGCAGGAACTATTCCTTATGAGCTTACATGTGCAGTAAGTAAGCGTGTTCCTAGAATGTACATAAAGGATGGCAAAGTTTATGAAAAAGAATTATTGTTACGAGGATAAATGAATGAAGAAAATATTATGTGTATTAATGTCCTGTTTATTGTTTGTGATGGCGGGATGTAGCGGGCATAGTAAGAATTTGAAGTTTGGTGCAGCAGATATAGGCGGAGTATATTATTCAATTGCAAGCACATTTACACAACTGGCAGATAAAGAGATTGATGGATATACATTTGAAACAAAGACTACTGCTGGTTCGGTTGCTAATTTAAGACTTATATCTGATGGCTATATAGACCTTGCTATTGTCCAGGCAGACCTGTTAAGTGATGCATATAATGCAACCGGTACATTTGCTGATAAAAAATACCAGAAGGGGTACAAAGCGGTTGCTTCACTTTATACAGAATGCTGCCAGATTGTTGTAAGGAAAGATTCTGGAATTACAGGTATTGATGACCTGATTAATAAAACTGTAAGTGTCGGTGCTTCGGAGTCAGGAACCGAAAAGAATGCAGAACAGATATTAAAGATGAGTGGAATTACTGACGAGCTTATTAATAAGGTCAATATGGATTATACAGAAGCTGCTGGAAAACTTAAAGATGGAGAAATTGATGCATTTTTCTGTACAGCTGGAACAAGAACAGAAGTTATTGGGCAGTTATCTAAGGAATGTGACATACGTCTTATAAGTCTTGATGACAAATGCATAGACAAGATGTTATCAGCGTATTCTCTCTGTGAAAAATATACTATTCCGGCAGGAACTTATAATGGTCAGGATTCTGATGTGACAACTATTGGCGTTAAGGCAGTTCTGATTGCAAAGCAGTCACTTTCAGACGATGTTATTAAGAATGTGACTAAGACAATATATGAGCATGCTGATGATTTTAAGTATGCTACATCTCTTGATATTACATTTGATATAAATACGGCGGCTGATGGAGTAGATATTCCGTTCCATTCAGGTGCAGCAGCTTATTATACAGAGCGAGGCATCAATGTTTTGACAGAATAATTAATTCTGTATATCAGGTTAATGCTATAAAGAATGGAGAAATTTAATGAAGGTTCAGTTAGACATGTATCAAACGCTGGCTATTGCGGTACTTGTACTGCTTCTAGGCAGCTATTTACGAAAGAAAATTAAATTCCTTGAAAGGTTCTGTATTCCGGCACCTGTTGTAGGAGGATTGTTGTTTGCTATATTTACATGTATATGTTATGTTACTCATATACTAGAGTTTTCATTTGATGACACACTTAAAGAAGTATGCATGGTATTCTTTTTTACATCCGTAGGATTTCAGGCTAATCTTAAAGTACTTAAAAAGGGCGGAAAGTCTATGGTGATATTCTTGGGATTAGTTATAGTACTTATATTTATACAGAATGGTGTTGCAGTAGGTTTATCTAAGATTATGGGGCTTGATTCACTTATAGGAATGTGTACAGGCTCAATACCTATGGTCGGCGGACATGGTACTGCGGGTGCATTTGGACCGGTACTTGAAGATTTTAATGTTAAGGGTGCAACGACAATATGTACTGCTGCAGCTACATTTGGTCTTATATTTGGAAGTCTTGTAGGAGGACCATTAGGCAAGAGACTTATTGAGAAGAAAAACCTTTTAGATACAGCAATTCCAGAGGATGACAGTCTTCTTATTGAAGACGAAAAGAAGCATGAAAGACATTCCAGAATGTATGCATCAGCCGTATTCCAGCTTATTATTGCTATTGGTATAGGAACTATTTTTTCATGGGCTCTTACGAAGACAGGACTTACTTTTCCTATATACATCGGAGCCATGATTGCAGCTGCGCTTATGCGTAACATTGCAGAATATGCAGGAAATGGAAAACTTGTTATTCATATGGGAGAAATTAATGACCTTGGAGGTATAAGTTTATCATTATTTCTTGGAATGGCTATGATTACACTTAAGTTATGGCAGCTTGCATCACTAGCTCTTCCGCTTGTTATACTGCTTGGTGCACAGATAATGGTTATTATTATATTTACATATTTTATTGTATTCAATATTATGGGAAGAGATTATGATGCAGCAGTTCTTGTTGCAGGTACATGTGGATTTGGAATGGGAGCAACGCCTAATGCCATGGCAAATATGCAGGCAGTATGTGACAAATATGTTCCATCAGTTAAAGCGTATCTGTTAATACCACTTATAGGAAGTCTTTTTGCCGATTTCCTGAACAGTCTGGTTATAACATTTTTTATCAATATATTATAAGTATAGGGGAGTTAAAATATGTTTAATATATTTAAAAGGGTAAAAAATAAAGTTAATACATCTAAAAAGGATTATAGTCTGTCATATGATAATCTTGCTATTCCAGAGATACATAAGGTAGATTCAGACAATAATGATGACGTGGATATTTCATCAGATATGGTTCAGGGGGATAATACTGATAAGCCGCATGTTACATATGATAGCGTGGCAGTTCCGGAAGTACATTTTAAAAGAAAGAAATAACTAATAAATGCGGGTGATAACCATTAAGGTATATCACACGCATTTATTTATATGAATTAAGTTTCCTGAACTTAATTCAAAGAACTTAGTTTATTAAAATATGTTCACAATTATCCTTCAAGAACTTCTTCAATATTCTTAAGAATCTCATCTTTATCAAAAGGCTTTGTAATGAAACGTTCTGCACCAAGCTTGAGAGCTTCAATTACTTTATTCTGCTGTCCGGCAGCAGTTATCATAATTACCTTAGCGTTAGGATCATATGCTTTAATCTCTTTAAGTGCGTCTGTTCCATCCATGTTAGGCATTGTGATATCAAGTGTTATGATATCTGGATAATGAGTCTTATATGCAAGTACACCCTCTAATCCATCAGTAGCCTCAGCTAATACAGCATAACCTGCTTCTTCAAGAATATCACGCAGAATCTTTCTTGACATTCCTGAATCATCAACGATAACTACTGTTCCTTTGCTGTCTAACGTCACTTCTCCACCTGCTTTTGCCATAATCTTTCTTACAACAGGCATATCTCCAGCTTTGGTTTCATCAGAGGCAGATATGAAAAGCAGAACTTCACTGTCATGGATATGAATAGGAAGTACATAAGCATCTCCTTTGGCAAACTGATTTTCATAAGCAAACTGTGGAGTAATCTCTAACATGCTACCCTTCTTAGAAAGTGCTGTTGCAAACAATCCGCTTATACAATTAGTAAATTCACCTATAGCATCGTATACTTCTATTCCAAGATTAGATATATTACTATGAGAGAATCCATTAGCTATATCAACTATAGCTGTCTGTTCACCAACACTTGCAAAACCAACAATAATATCAAGGTCACCTTCTAATTTCTGACCAGCAAGACATCTGTATTCAAGCTGTGAAATATGCTTAATTCTGTCTATATAGAAATCAGATGTTACAAATCTTTCAATATTAGCAAGTGCAAGCCTGCATATATCAGTTACATATGACTTTGATGAAAAGGCAAATATTGGAACAATCTGTTCTAAATCATCATTCTTAAGACCATCCATATCCTCATCAGTAAAACCATGCTCCTTCTGGAATTCCTTAAGAAGCTCATCAACCTTCGATACCGATATATCTGCTGCTTCTGAAAGAACAGAAAGGAATATTGCATAAGCACTTCCCTGCTTTTTAAGAAGAACATCTAACTGTTCTTCAGTCATATAACCCTCTCCAACAGCGATTTCACCAAATCTCGCATCCTTTGTTGTCTGTAAGTGATTGATTTCATCAGCCTGCTTTTCAGTAATAATGCCATCGGCTACAGCAATAACACCAAGCTTTGCTCTTGAATCAGAAAGCTTTTCCATTATAGACTTGTATGTATCCTGGCTTATAACCTCCTTTTCAATTAAGAATTTACCAAATAATTGACAAAACATTACATTTCCTCCTAAACACTCACGATTTATTAATTATATATATTTTATCAGCATTAGTCTGATATGTAAAGAATGTGTCGGATTTTGTTGAAAAAATCAGGTGTGTGTCAGTAAGATTATTATTAAAAGAAAATGACTGCCCACAAAATACGGACAGTCATCTCTTAATGTAAATATATTATACCTAAAAGGAAATATAGCAGATTACTGTAAAGCCTTGAATGCTTCGTCAAGATCTTCAATGATATCATCGATATTCTCTGTACCAATTGAAAGTCTGATTGTGTTAGGCTTGATTCCCTGATCAAGAAGCTCAGCTTCGTTGCACTCTGAATGAGTTGTGCTTGCAGGGTGTATTGCTAATGACTTAACATCGGCAACATTAGCAAGAAGTGAGAATAACTCAAGGTTATCAATGAACTTCTGTGCTTCAGCAGCACTACCCTTGATTTCAAATGTAAAGATTGAACCACCACCGTTAGGGAAGTACTTCTTATAAAGAGCCCGCTGTTCTTCGTTAGTAGAGATTGAAGGATGGTTTACCTTCTCAACTAATGGCTGATTCTTTAAGTACTGAACAACCTTTAATGCGTTCTCTACATGTCTCTCAACTCTGAGTGATAATGTTTCAAGTCCCTGAAGGAAGATGAATGAATGAACTGGAGAAATTGTAGCTCCTGTATCACGAAGGAGGATAGCTCTGATATATGTAACGAATGCAGCAGGTGCTGTATCCTTTGCAAAGCTTACACCGTGGTATGATACATTTGGTTCAACAAGCCATGGGAACTTATCAGCAGCCCCTACCCAGTCAAATTTACCACTATCAACGATTACACCGCCAAGTGTTGTACCGTGACCACCGATGAACTTAGTAGCTGAATGGATAACGATATCTGCACCGTATTCAATAGGTCTTACAAGGTAAGGTGTTGCAAATGTGTTATCAACAACAAGTGGAATGTTGTGTGCATGTGCAATCTTAGCAATTCTTTCGATATCAACAACTTCTGAATTAGGATTTCCAAGTGTCTCAATCTGAACAGCCTTAGTATTAGGCTTGATTGCTGCTTCAATAGCATCATAATCAAAAGGATCTACGAATGTAGCTTCAATTCCGTAATCTGGAAGTGTATGTGCAAGAAGGTTATATGTTCCGCCGTAGATATTCTTAGCAGCTACGATGTGGTCTCCTGCATGAGCAAGTGCCTGGAAAGCATAAGCTAAAGCTGCTGCACCAGAACCAACAGCAAGTGCTGCTACACCACCTTCAAGTGCTGCAATTCTCTTTTCGAATACATCTTCAGTTGGATTAGTAAGACGTCCGTAGATGTTACCTGCATCCTTAAGACCAAATCTGTCAGCAGCATGCTGGCTGTTATGGAATACATATGATGATGTAAGGTAAATAGGTACTGCTCTAGCATCTGTTACCGGATCAGGCTGTTCCTGTCCTACATGAAGCTGTAATGTTTCAAACTTTAAATTTCTTTCAGAGTAAGATTTCTTTGCCATAATTAATTACCATCCTTTTTAATTTATTTCAAAAATGTATTGCTTTCTTGATGTTGATGATAATATAAACCCTTATCCCTACTATGTCAATAGGTTTGTATGAAAATTTGAAAATATTTTGAAGATTATATTGTTTTTGTCGCTGAATTGGGGAGTTTGAAGGATATTCATTACAGATGATTCATGATATAGCATTATGCTATACAACATGATACCTATACATAGTCGTATATTTAATTGTCTTATAGGTCAAAAATTCGGATGTCTATATAAATAGTCGTCGCATAAGCCTATAAGTTGTAAAAAAAAGATTGTTTATAGGTATATTGGTATCATTAAAGACTTTTTATATAGTAAAATTGATAGAATATACCTATAAAACTTATATTATTTATGAATTTATGGGAAAACTCACTTTGTTTTAATGAAAATTGCTGGATGTAAGACCATATTATATGGATTTACGGATATAATGTTTAGTTTTACCCACGCAGCCTTGTAACAGCGGCTTTCAGTGCATCTATTACATAGTCAGCATCTTCCTTGGTTAAATCCTTATCTATGCTTAATCTTAAAGCACCTTTAGCTTCATCTTTGCTTCGTCCGATGGCAAGAAGCACATGTGAAGGGTCAATTGAGCCTGCAGCACATGCTGAACCGCTGGATGCACATATACCGTTCATATCAAGCATAATAAGTAAAGAATCACCCGAAACATCTTTAAAGCAGAAATGCATATTAGACGGAAGACGCTTCAGGCTGCCAATCTCTGGTCCATCAAAAGTAACGTCAGGAATCTCACCAAGAATCCTGTCAACAATATAATTACGCATATTAATAATTGTATGTGTATCTTTATCAAGTGTACCTAAGGCAAGCTTTACAGCCTTTCCCATGCCGACAATGCCTGGAACATTGCTTGTTCCGGCGCGTCTTGCACGCTCCTGTGCGCCACCATGTATGAAAGGCTCTAACTTGGCAGAATTCTTCATGTACATGAAACCGACGCCTTTAGGACCGTGGAACTTGTGTGCGCTTGCACTTAACAGGTCAATATTCATCTCTGTGACATTAATTGGGACATGACACATAGCCTGAACTGCATCAGTGTGAAAAAGAATGCCATGCTTATGTGCAATCTTGCCTATTTCTCGGACAGGTTCAATTGTTCCGATTTCATTGTTGGCAAACATAACACTTATAAGAATTGTTTTGTCAGTGATGGCATTCTCGACATCTTCTAATGAAACAAAGCCCTCGCTGTCAACATCAAGGTAAGTTATCTCGAATCCATTCTTTTCAAGATATGCACATGTATTAAGAATTGCATGATGCTCTATTTTAGTTGTTATAATGTGGTTGCCTTTATCTCTAAGTCCGAATGCAGCAGACTTTAAAGCCCAGTTATCAGACTCGCTTCCACCGCCTGTAAAATATATTTCATTGCTTTTAGCAGCGCCAATACTGTCAGCTATAATTTCCCTTGCATCTTCAATAGCCATCTTGCTTTTCTGGGCAAAATTATATACAGAAGAAGGATTGCCGTAATATTCAGTAAAGAATGGAAGCATTGCAGACACAACCTCTGGTGCGGTTGATGTAGTTGCTGCGTTATCCATATATATAAGTTTTTCCATAATATTGTCCTTATTAATTAAAAAGTAATTAAATAATAGTTCCACCGCCAAGTACATTGTCCCCGTCATATAATACAAGCGCCTGACCTGGTGTTACGGCACGAACAGGCTCGTCAAATGTACATTCAAGAGTATTCTCATCTAACATTCTTATAGTACACATTGCACCCTCATGGCTGTAACGGATTTTACCTTTGGCACGCATTTCACCTTCAAGTGAAGGTATCGACATGAAATTAAGGTTGTTGGCATAAAGCTTAGGTGAGAACACATCTGAATTATCACCGATTACAACCTCGTTGGTTTCAGGGCGTATAGCAACAACAAATGCCGGTTTTCCAAGAGCAAGTCCAAGACCTTTTCTCTGACCAACTGTGTAGTGTATGATACCCTGATGTCTTCCGATTACATTGCCGTTGACATCAATGAAATTACCGGGAACAGAAGTATATCCTGTTTCACGTGTTATAAAGCCTGCATAGTCATTATCAGGAATAAAGCATATTTCCATACTGTCAGGCTTCTTGGCAACAGTAATACCAATCTTAGATGCAATTTCACGGACCTGATCCTTAGTATAATCACCAATAGGAAGAAGTGTGTGTGATAACTGTTCCTGTGTAAGATTATAAAGTGCGTAAGTCTGGTCTTTCCTGGCAGTTACTGAATTGCATATAGTGTATCTGCCATTAGGAAGCTGGTGGATTCTTGCATAGTGTCCTGTTGCAATGTAATCTGCTCCTATTTCAAGACTTCTCTTAAGAAGAGATTCCCACTTTACATAACGGTTGCAGGCGATACATGGATTAGGTGTACGGCCTTTTTTATATTCGTCAACAAAATAGTCGATTACATTACATTTGAACTCATTCTTAAAATTCATTACATAATATGGGATGTCAAGCTGACCTGCAACACGTCTTGCATCATCAACAGCACTGATACCGCAGCAGCCGTTTTCAGCGGCTTCT
>ERZ779890.827-NODE-827-length-33335-cov-4.258714_pt1 | contig 33335 bp, 19 predicted proteins | sample MGYA00511553_ERZ779890 | MGnify/ENA primary metagenome ERZ779890 (study PRJEB29588, sample SAMEA2152064) | human gut metagenome | biome: human gut; feature: human-associated habitat; material: faeces | place: Denmark | collected 2008/2010 ... | reverse complement strand
ACATATTAACCGAATGCGAAACTTCTATCATAAACAAAGAGACAGCCTTCTTGATGCCATAAAAAACAGCCCGCTCGCTTCCTATGTCACCATCATGGAAGAAGACTCTGGACTACATTTTCTGCTCAAGGTCAATACGGAACTGTCCGATGAAGAACTCATGCAGAGATCCTTACAAAAAGGTGTCAAACTAAACAGCCTCTCCGCCTACTATCACGACAGCCCAGATGATTTTGCGGCACATACCTTCATCATAAACTATTCCTATCTCAATACAACGGGGGTGGAGGACGCGATAAAGGTGCTTTATGATGTGATAAAGAAATAGATGCTAAATAAGCTAAGCCTTATTTCCTGTATAAAGCTGGTAGTATCTTCCCTGTTCTTCAATCAAATCATCATGGGAGCCTCTCTCAATGATTCGCCCCTGTTCTAATACCATAATACAATCGCTGTTTTTGATAGTAGAAAGGCGATGTGCGATCACAAACGTTGTCCTTCCTTTCATCAGACGATCCATACTTTCCTGAATAATCCGCTCTGTTCTTGTATCGATCGAGCTTGTCGCTTCATCCAGGATCAGAACCGGTGGATCTGCCACTGCTGCCCTTGCTATCGCAAGAAGCTGACGCTGTCCCTGGCTTAAATTCGCACCGTCTCCGGTCAGTACGGTATCATATCCATCCGGAAGCCTGCGGATAAATCCGTCTGCATTGGCAAGCTTTGCTGCCGCCACGATTTCTTCATCTGTTGCATCCAGCTTTCCGAACCGGATATTTTCCCGGACTGTTCCGGTAAAAAGATGCGTATCCTGCAGAACGATCCCCAGGGAACGCCGCAGATCTGCCTTTTTAATCTTATTAATATTGATGCCATCATAGCGGATTTTACCATCCTGGATATCATAGAACCGGTTGATCAGATTCGTAATGGTTGTCTTTCCGGCTCCGGTCGATCCGACGAATGCGATCTTCTGGCCCGGCTCAGCATATAACCTGACATCATGCAGAACGATCTTATCATCATTATATCCAAAGTCAACTCCATCAAAGACAACATTTCCTTTCAGTTCAATATAATCCACTGAACCATCTGCCTGATGCACATGTTTCCATGCCCAGCGTCCGGTTCTTTCTTTACACTCTGTCAGCTTTCCATCCACTTCTTTTGCACGTACCAGAGTGACATATCCTTCATCTACTTCCTGCTTTTCATCCAGCAGCCGGAAAATTCTTTCTGCACCCGCCATTGCCATAACGATCGCATTTAACTGCATGCTGACCTGATTGATCGGCATACTGAAGCTTTTATTAAAAGTCAGAAAACTTGCCAGACCACCTAATGTAAAGCCACCGACTCCGTTCAATGCAAGACCTCCACCGACGATCGCACATAAGACATAACTGATATTTCCAAGCTGTGCATTGATCGGTCCTAAAAAATTGGAGAAAGTATTGGCACGATCCGCACTGACAAACAAGTCATCATTCAGCTTTTTGAAATCGGCTTTATTTTCTTCCTCATGACAGAAAACTTTAACGACTTTCTGCCCGTTCATCATTTCCTCGATAAATCCATTGACTTTTCCCAGATTCACCTGCTGTTCCAGGAAGTATCTTCCGCTCCGTCCTGCTGATGCCTTCGTGCATAAAACCATGACTGCCACCATGACCATCGTAACCACCGTCAGCGGGATATTCAGGATCAGCATACTGATAAAGACACTGATGATCGTGATCCCGCTGTTGATGATCTGCGGAATACTCTGACTGATCATCTGTCGCAGTGTATCAATATCATTCGTATATACAGACATGATATCTCCGTGAGCATGGGTATCAAAATATTTGATCGGCAGCGTTTCCATATGTTCAAATAATTCATTTCTCAGATTCCTCAGAGTTCCCTGCGTCACATTGACCATGATCCGGTTATACAGATAGGTTGCCATCACACCCACTGCATAAAAGACCGCTACCCTGCCGATTGCCTGGGCTAAAGGTCCAAAATCCGGTGAATCCGTCAGAAGGAACGGAGTAATATAATCATCGATCAGATTTTTGGTAAACATCGTACCCTGTACATTTGCGATAACTCCTGTCAGGATCAGAATAAAAACCAAAATACACTGCCACAGGTAATCTTTAAATACATATTTCATCAGCCGTACAAAAAGTTTCCCCGGGTTTTCCACTTTTCCCTTTGCTCCACGGGGAGTTTTCCTCATTGTTCCTGCCATTTTATTCACCTGCCTTTTCATCAAAATCACCGCCGCCCTGCGTCTGAGACTCATAAACTTCCCGGTAGATCTCGTTCGTCTCCAGCAATTCTTCATGCGTTCCAAATCCATTGATCCTGCCTTCATCCATTACAATGATACGGTCTGCATCCTGCACACTGGAGACACGCTGGGCGATGATCAGCTTGGTTGTATCAGGAATCTCTTCTCTGAACGCTCTGCGGATTTTTGCATCTGTAGCTGTATCTACCGCACTGGTACTGTCATCCAGGATCAGGATCTTCGGCTTTTTCAGAATTGCCCTGGCAATACAGAGTCTCTGCTTCTGTCCACCGGATACATTATTTCCACCCTGTTCGATGTACGTCTCATATTTCTTTGGAAATCGTTCAATAAATTCATCTGCACATGCCAGTTTACACGCTTCTATGCACTCTTCATCTGTGGCATTTTTATTTCCCCACCGCAGATTTTCCAGAATCGTGCCGGAGAAAAGAACATTCTTCTGAAGTACAACTGCTACTTGGTTTCTCAGAGATTCCATGTCATATTCTCTGACATTTCTGCCACCGACAAGAACTTCTCCCTTTGTCACATCATACAGACGACTGACCAGATTGACCAGACTGGTCTTTGCACTTCCTGTTCCCCCGATGATCCCGATTGTCTCTCCTGAACGGATCTTCAGATTGATATCGGTCAGTACCGGCTCTTTGCTGTCCTTTTTATAAGCAAATTCTACATTTTTAAATTCGATTCTTCCATCTTTTACTTCAAAGACAGGATCTGCCGGATTATGAAGGTCACTCTCTTCATTCAGTACTTCTGAAATTCGCTGCATACTGGCTGTACTCATAGAGATCATGACAAATACCATGGACAGCATCATCAGACTGCTCAGAATATTCATACAGTATGCCAGCAGACTCATCAGTTCCCCGGTCGTCAGCGTACTACTTATGATCATTTTTGCTCCCAGCCAGCTAATCAGGATAATACAGGTATAAACCGTTGTCATCATCAGCGGTGCATTAAAAATAACATTTCGTTCTGCCTTTACAAAAATCCTGTAAATATTTTCACTTGCTTTCTGAAACTTACTTGTCTCCTGCTCCTCTCTTACATAAGCCTTCACGACACGGATCGCAGAGACATTCTCCTGTACCGATGCATTCAGGTCATCATATTTCGGAAATGCCTGCCGAAAATACGCCGTTGCATGACGGATAATAAAGAAAAGGATCGTACCTAATATAATGACTGCAACAAGATAGATGCTTGCAAGTCTTGCATTGATCGCAAATGCCATCACCATGGCACAGATCATACTGGCAGGGGCACGCGTGAACATACGCAGTGTCATCATGTACGCATTCTGTACATTCGTCACATCAGTTGTCATACGGGTTACCAGTCCTGCCGTACTGAAATGATCGATATTGGCAAAAGAAAAACTCTGGATATGGTTGAACATTGCCTCACGCAGATTTTTTGCAAATCCTGCAGAAGCCTTTGCTCCAAACCTTCCGCCTGCCAGTCCTGCAAATAATCCGACTGCGGCGGCAACGACCATAATGCCTCCTACTTTGTAAATATACTGCATATTTCCTGCATTGACCCCTTCATCAATGATCGATGCCATCAGGAACGGGATCAGCGTCTCCATCAGGACTTCCACGATCATAAATACAGGAGTCACTATGGAAACTCTCTTATATTCTTTTACTTCTTTTAATAATGTCTTTAGCATGGACATCCTCCTTTCCTGCTTTCAAAAATGAAATCCATTGTATCCTGTCCGGTCTGTTCAGATCAGTGCCAGACTTTTTAAAAGATACAGCCACCCGGTCAGGGTAAATGCACTGAACAGAGTTGTCAGCATGACGACGCTGGAAGAAAGCACTCCTTCATGTCCCATATTTTTTGCCATCACGAAACTGCTCACAGTCGTCGCCGATCCAAGCATGACCAGGATTGCGATCAGTTCTTCCCTTCGGAATCCAAGATATGCTGCAAGCGGGAGAAAAATCGCGACGAATCCGACCAGTTTAATAAATGTTGCTGTGACAGCCGGTCTTACTTTTCCCAGTGCTTTCTGAAAGTCAAAGGTTGCTCCCATCGCCATCAGTCCCATTGGTGTCGCAACAGCTCCGATACTGGACACTGCCTTATTGAGTATCTGCGGCATCGGGATCTTCAGTGCTGACCAGATCAGCCCTGCCACGATTCCGATAATGATCGGATTTGTCACGATCCCTTTTAAAGTTTTTTTCCACACTTCCTTATCCAGTGCTTTTCTTTCCGGTTGAAAGAACGACAATACAACCACTGCCATCACATTATAAAGTGGGACACTTCCAATGATCATCAGCGGAGCCATTCCTGCATTTCCATAAACATTCTGAATAAATGCAATTCCCAGCAGTGCCGCACTGCTCCGATAGGATGACTGGATAAACTCTCCCTGAATAGTCCTGTCTTTCCATAAAAATGAAATACCTGACACAATCGCAATGCTGATAAATGTAACAATAAAGCAGAAGATCACAAACCGGATATTCCATACTTCCTCAAAATCAACCGTTGCAAGGTCACTGAAAAGCAACACCGGAAGCGGAACAAGAAAAACAAATTTATTCATCTTTTCCGCAAATTCTACATCCATCCACCCAATTTTCCGAAAAACCATTCCCAGTACCATCATGAGAAAAATAGGAACAGTCGCATTCAGACTAAAAATCAAATTTTCCATTTTATCACTCCGTTCTTAATGCCGTTACCGGATCACTCTTTGCTGCTTTTCTGGAAGGAATCAGTCCTCCAAGTAAAGTAAGCCCGATACTTAAAAGGATCAAAACCGCTGCCGGGACAAATGGAAGTGCTGCCCTGACCGCTGTTGTATCTGCCAAGTGATGGATCACCGCATTACATGGAATCAGCAGCAGAAGCGTCAGACCAATTCCGATCAGTCCCGCACAAAATCCGATGATAAATGTCTCAGCATTAAAGACTTGCGATACATTTCCTTTGGACGCACCGATGGCACGGAGGATACCGATTTCTTTTTTTCGCTCCAGTACACTGATATACGTGATGACACCGATCATGATCGAAGAAACGACCAGTGAGATTGCCACAAACGCAATCAGAACGTAACTGATGATATCCACAATATCTGTCACGGAAGACATCAGCGTTCCAACTACGTCCGTATATGTGATGACCTGCTCTTCTTTTCCGTCTGCCTCCATCCGGCTGTTGTAATCATCCAGGATCTTTACAACCTGTTCTTTACTCTGAAAATCTTTTGGATAAATATTAATGCCGGATGGTTCAGAAAAATCAGCATAGCCAAGTTTCTGTAAATTTCCATCATAAGATGCACTCTGCTTTGATCCAAGAGATAAGAACAACTCCGTTAAGTCTTCCTCACTTACATTCATCTGAAATGCATCTGCAAAAGCATCCACATCAATACTGATTGCATTTTCCATCACGTTCTGCAGATTCGTGCCGAGCTGTGACATTGCCTGCTGCATGGAATTTTCCATTGCTTTCGTGATCTGTCCCATCAACTGCTGCACCTGCTTCTCTACCGCCTGTGCCACAGATTCTGACATTGCCCCCATCGCCTGTTCCATATAAGAAGCCATGGCTTTGGAGAGCTGCTGCTCCAGCGAATCCATATCGACCGCTGCAACCAGTCCTTCAGAAAACCGCTTCTGACCGTCCTCCGTATTCAGATATTCAAGAATATGATCTCCCAGCTTTGTCGGATCCGGCAGGCCATTCACTTTTACATAATCAAGATAACCGTTAAGCAGCTCATCTGTCAGTTTTTCAAGCTGTGCATCGCTGATCTCAAAATCTCGGTCCGACGGATAGATCTTTTCCATCCAGTCGGCAATGATCTTCTGTGCTTCTGCTGTCTGCAGATATTCTGTCAGATACTCATCAAATTTTGCAGGATCTGTATAACCATTTTTAATGAGGAACTCCTGATAACCTGACATGAGATCCCGGAGCAGTTCCTGTATCTGTTCTGCACTGACTGTGACTTTTCCGTTGGCTTTTAAAATCTCTTTCAGATTATCCGAAAGGATCTTTCTTGCAGTTTCCGAACGCAGATAATTTCTGAGATCTTCCTGTAAATTGGAATAATCTGCCTCCGGATGCGTCTTTGCATACTCCTGATATCCTTCCAGCATACTGGCAGATAACTTCTGCATTCCATCCGATGAAACCTCGACTTTTATCCCTTTTAACAGCTTTTGCAGATCCATTGCAGGCAGTCCGTCCAGATTCAGATCCAGGCTGCCACTGTCCATCATTCCTGAAAGATCCAGTGCATTTCCACCGGATGTAAAGACTCCTGAAAAATCCGATGCTGTTCCAAGTCCTGCAAGTACAGACTCATCCATCTTAAACGCCTTTTGCAATGCTGCTTCATCTACAGTAAAAAGCGAATCTTCTGAAAAGCTGCTCTCTCCGTCCTCCTCTCCGAACTTCTTATTTGTAAATACATTAACTCCTGCATCTGCAAGCTGCTGCTTTACAATCTCACTGTCTGCTGCCTGCTCTGCCACATACCTGGTCAGTGATGCCGGATAGCAGATGCCCGGATTCAGGGAAGAAGCTGCTGCTCCTTCCCTGGGCTGTACTACACCGACGATCCGAAGCGTCTCACCATTTTCTACCAGTTTCTTCATATAAGAAGCATTATCTGTTTTATCCTTCCAGACCTTATACTGACTGTCATATTCATAAAAGTCAGAACTGTTCACCAGTTTAAACGTCGTTCCCACGATCTGATCGTAACTGTAATCCTGAAAATCGGATGGTACATCAATCGTCTCTTCATTCATAAACTGCCGGATCATCTCATCCAGCTCCAGCGGATCTCTCAGTCCCAGCGTATATGCTACAAAATCACTGATACTTCCATTAGAAGAAAGCACCAGGACACACTCATTATATTTTTCCGGCCATTTTCCTGCTTTCACATCATACTGACTTTCGTAGAGACTTCTGGTTTCAGGCATCTCAAAAAATACATCCGTACTCATCATAGATGACATGATACTGTTGGAACTGCTCGATGATCCAAGTCCCAGAGAAGAAAAAGACTGATCCGGATGTACCTGACGGACACCATCCTTCTCCTCTTTAAAGATCTGAGGCGTTACACTATAGGAATATTCCACGGCATTCGTATACTTTTCAATTCCGCTTTTTCCTTCATCAAGATATTCTTTTAAAGATTTCAGGTCATTGGAATCCATCGTCGAAAACATATTGGTTACCAGTTGCATGACTTTGACTTTTCCATCCTCATTGTCTACCGTATCCTTTTCATCATCGGCTGCCATCTCAGATGCATTTCCGACCATCATGGAAGTGATATCAAATCCGGTACTCTGAATCTGTAAAGGATACTCTGACAGAGTCTCTTCTTCCATATTCTGAATGTATTCATTGACTCCATTGGACAGAGAAAGAATCAGGGCAATCCCGATGATTCCGATGGAACCTGCAAAAGCAGTCAGAAGCGTCCTTGCTTTTTTGGTCTTCAGATTGTTAAAACTCAGTGCCAGTGCTGTCAGAAATGACATCGACGACTTTCCCATATTTTTATGCTTCAGTGGTTCTGCCTGCGTTTCATCCATTTCATATGGATCCGTATCGGAACGGATCTTCCCGTCACGCAGGGTCACGATCCTGGTGGCATACTGTTCTGCCAGTTCCGGGTTGTGCGTGACCATCACAACCAGACGGTCTTTTGCCACCTCCTGAAGCAGATCCATGACCTGCACACTGGTATCGCTGTCCAACGCTCCGGTTGGCTCATCTGCCAGTAAAATGTCAGGATCATTGACCAATGCCCTTGCGATCGCCACTCTCTGCATCTGACCGCCCGACATCTGACTTGGTCTTTTATGGAGCTGCTTTCCAAGCCCCACCTTTTCCAGTGCTTCTGTTGCACGTCTTCTTCGTTCACTCTTTCCGATTCCCGAGATTGTCAGTGCCAGTTCTACATTTGCCAGCACACTCTGATGTGGGATCAGATTATAACTCTGAAAAACGAATCCGATGGTATGGTTTCTATAGGAATCCCAGTCTCTGTCTTTATATTTTTTGGTTGAAATCCCGTTAATGATCAGATCTCCACTGTCATACCGGTCCAGCCCACCAATGATATTAAGCAGGGTTGTCTTACCGGAACCACTGGGACCCAGAATGGCAACAAATTCATTATCCCTTAAATTCAGGCTCACATCATCCAGGGCTTTCTGCACCAGTCCCCCTGTTCTGTATTCTTTGCAGATATTCTTTATCTGTAACATAGGCATCTGCTCCTTTTATTTGCATTGTCTTTTATCATACTATATTTTAATTTTTGATACCAGGGTCAAAAGGTCTGACACCACGTGTGCTCGCACACTAGTGGTAGAATGACCTTGTGACCCGCCCCAATATGAGCATAAAAGTGGGGCGTAAGCACCACGATATGCGAATGTTGGGTAGGATTGTGGGAGCACGTAGTGCGTAACAATCCGTAGGTATCATAGTCGGGGGCTTTTGACCCCGACATCTAATTTTTTGGTCAAAAGATCTTTTTTCTTATCCGACACCCATATCCGGCTCCCGGTTTTTTCCCTTCTGACAAATAGTTTTTCAATGCTTTTTGCAAACTGGTGTTCTCAGGATATGCCTCCGGATCTTCCAGTATTCTTCCAAAAACCCTTTCCTCTGCCTGACGGTTTTCCAGATTCACAGACTGAATTTCAAAGCAATTCTGAAACTGAAGGATTCCGCTTTCTTTCTCCAGCAGCTCTTTCAGTGCCGGAGAAAGCAGCCAGGATTCGCAGTCATACAGTTTATAGGAAGAACCAAAAAAACGGTCCGCCCATACAAAAGATTCTTCACATGCTTCACGGCTCAGAGATTCTCCTTCCGGTACATGGACATGGATCACTTTCTGCCCCTCATCCGGCTCAAACTGAAGTCTTCCAAGCCGGAATAATTTCATTTTCAAATGAAGTTTCAGCCACTGCTCCTCGCAAAGTCCGATCTTTTTTCTTTCTTTTACACAATGCCGATACCAGATTGTAAAATCTGAAAATGTCGCATCATACACTTCATCCGGTATTTCTTTTTCTACATACGCTTTATACAGATCCGTTGCAAAACGGACATATAAAGAAAGAAGAAGTCCTTCTTTTTCCTGTTCTCCTGCAAGCATTTCAAAAAATTTTTCTTCTTTTTTATAAAATAATTCTTTCCATCTGTGGTATTCCTGCTCCGTCATCTTCAGACTCCGTACCACATCTCTTCCCTCTTCCGGCAGCCTGATCCTTTCCATCAGTTGTTCTTCATCCACTGCATACCGGCAGGACAGTGTACCGACTGCCCGATGCAGCCGTTCCACTTCTTCTGCCAGTTCTCTTTTTATCTGCTCATCTGCCTCCATAAATCCGGCTGTTCCGACTCCGTTGCTTTTTCCTTTTCCATAAAAGCATCTGACACTGTCCAAAAGCTGTTCTGCCTTCTTTTCATATTCCGGTACTTTCTTCATCTGACACAGTTTCCTTACATCATGGATGGCTTCTTCCAGCATCCTGAACCTCGGTGAAACCCGCACATCCGGCTCTTTTTCCCGCCTTTCTCCGGGATACACCAGGAACATATCCCCTGCTTCAAAATAGCAGTGGACATTTTCCTCCAGAGGATCTTTACACCAGGCATCATATGCCCATTTCAGAAATCCATCCGCACCACATGACTCGATATACCAGATTGTCCATGCAGCTTCACCCGGATCACTCATGGAAAAGATGCCCGGATAATCATGGATCATACTGTAAATGCTTGTCAGCTTTCCTTCCTGCCTCCGCCTGCGGACAATCTCCCTGAACAACTCCCGCGGGATCTCCTCATTTGCCAGTGCAGACAGATGGGGTGTCACCGTAAATAGTCTGTCCCACATTTCTTTATTATAATGCACCACCGCACCGCCCACTTTCAGGGAATTTCCGTGCCTGTCCGGGAAAGTTGCGATCAGGTTCAGAGCTGCCTCCATCTCTTCTTTCGGGCGTTCATCCATCGCCAGTATCATCCGGTCAAACCATCCTTTTTCTTCCAGATGTTGTACAAAACTCTGTAAAAATGCACTCCACGCCTCAGTCCAGAACTCACTTCCGGGTTCTGCCTGCTTCTCTATTTCTTTTCCATCTTCCCTGTATCGCAACACATTCCCCCAGGGAACAACAGAATAACACTCTATATAGGACACCTTTACTTCTTTCAGCAAAAACCCAGTCCACCGGTCAAACTCTCCGTATTCAAACTTCCATTTTCCATTTTCTCTTTTCCATCTGACCATGGACGGATAGTCACACCATGTCTGATGATACCACGGTTCTTCCACGATCGAAGCTGTTCCGATTTTTCCACCAGCCTCCATATAAGGCCGCATCTGCCGTTTCATGATCTGAAGATGCTCCCTGCCAAAAGGTTCAACCTGATAATATGCCGCACTGGCATAAGGATACTGCCACAAATTCAGATAATACTCATTGTCCTGGTCCAGCTTAAGATCCAGCACCCGGATCTTTAACTTCAGGCTCTGCTCCCCACCTTGTTCTGTTCTCACCCGGATTTTTGTACTGTAAAGCCCCGGTTTTGCATCCTGAGTCGTTGACACCGTGATCCAGATCGGCTGGATGATTCTTCCGTTCTTCTCCAACAGCTTTTCACGCTCCATCTGTGAATCATAGATCACATCCGCACTATAGCTTTTGTCTCCCTTCGGTGCTTCCGGCAGACGGTACGGCCTCGGCTCCGGGATCCAGTTACTTCCCGTATACGTGCTGATCCATTTTTGAAATTCTGCTCTTACCTCTATCCCTTCAGACAAATTTCCTTTTTCATTCATCACCGGCTCTGCGATCAGTTCCAGGTCTTCTGCCTTTTCGTCCAGGATCACTTCCGCCGCTGCATTTCCACGGTCTCCCTGCCATAAAAGCAGTCTCTCCTCCTGCCGATGCTGCTCCGGTATTCTGTCCCACTCGGCTCTCCGTTCTTTTTTTATAAATGTATACTGACTGATTCCCATGGTTCTCTCCTGCTATCAATTATTTTTCATCTGTTAACGCTCATTACAGCATGACCGGCACCTTTGGTGTCTGAAACTGCTAACGCTCATTATATCACAGAAAGAAAAAAGATACCCATAGATTTCTCTACGGATATCTTTTTCAGAGAAGATTCCTGTTATCTTTTTCAGAGAAGATTCCTGTTATCTTTTTCAGAGGAATTTCCTACTGTATATTCAGGTTTGTATAACCCATCAGGCTTTCATCAATTTCTCTTGCAACTTCGCGGCCCTCACGGATCGCCCACACAACAAGTGACTGTCCCCGGTGCATATCCCCTGCTGTAAACACATTTTTTACATTCGTTGCATATCTGCCCGGCTCTGTTTTTACATTCGTGCGTTCATTGATTTCCACACCAAATGCTTTTGTCACATAATCCTGGCTTCCAAGGAATCCTGCTGCGATCAGAACCAGATCCACCGCCACTGTATATTCACTTCCCGGAATTTCTTCCATTCTCATGCGTCCGGTCTTTTCGTCTTTTTTACTCTCAAGTTTCACAAGAACAGCCTTACACAGCTTTCCTTTCTTATCCTTGATAAATTCTTTGACCGTTGTGGTATACACACGCGGATCTGCACCAAAAACTGCGATTGCCTCCTGCTGGCCATAATCGGTCTTGCAGACTCTCGGCCATTCCGGCCATGGATTGGATGCAGCTCTCTGATCCGGTGCCTTGGGCATCATTTCCAACTGAACCACACTTTTTGCTCCATGACGGATGGAAGTTCCAACACAGTCATTTCCTGTATCTCCACCACCGATGACCATGACCTTCTTTCCTTTTGCAGAAATATATGTGCCATCCTTTAACTGCATATCATTTGCCCATAAGGCTTTTGTCGTTGATTTCAGAAAATCTACCGCAAAGTAAATTCCTTCTGCATCCCGCCCCGGTACTTTGATATCTCTTGGATTGGATGCACCACATGCAAGTACAACCCGGTCATAATTTTTCAGGATCTCTGACGGCTTGATTTCTTTTCCTACATCACATCCGGTCCGAAACTCAATTCCTTCCTCTTTCATGATCTCGATCTTGCGGTCAATGATCTGCTTTTCCAGCTTCATATTCGGAATACCATACCGCAGCAGACCGCCCGGCTTGTCTTCCCGTTCAAATACCGTCACCTGATGTCCTCTCTGATTCAGAAGATCTGCGGCAGCAAGTCCGGACGGACCGGATCCGATCACTGCAACTTTCTTTCCGGTTCTTACTTTCGGTGGATTTGCCTTGGCATAACCCATCTCATAAGCATTTTCAATGATGGCATATTCATTGCTCTTTGATGCCACTGCCTCCTGGTTCAGTCCACAGGTGCAGGCATTCTCACACAGTGCCGGACATACACGGGAGGTGAACTCCGGGAAATTATTTGTCTTCTTCAGACGCAGATAGGCTTCTTTCCAGTTTCCGTTATAAATCAGATCATTCCATTCCGGTACTAAATTGTGGAGCGGACATCCGCTTGCCATCCCTGCCAGTAATTTTCCTGACTGACAGAATGGAACTCCGCACGCCATACAGCGTGCTCCCTGAAGTTCCTGTTCTTCCTTTGATAACGGCGTATGGAACTCGTTAAAATGCTGTATTCTCTCAAGTGGTGTCTCCGCTATTTTATCCTGTCTTTTATAATCCATAAATCCTGTCGGTTTTCCCATCTTCCTACGCCTCCTATCTTCCGTTCTTAATCAGGTTAAATGCCTCGATCTTTGCTTTTTCTCTGCTCAGACCTTTTTCTTCCATCTGAATGATCGTTGACATCATTTTCTCATAATCTTCCGGTATGATCTTCTTGAACTTCGGAAGATACTCTTTAAAGTTATCAAGGATCTTCTTTCCGACCTCTGAATTTGTATAGGCTACATGCTCCTGGATCATGCCTTTGAGTTCCTGCACATCATACTTATCGGTCACACGCTCGATGTTGACCATCGCTTTGTTGACTTTCTGATAAAGTCTGCTGTCAAGGTCAAGAACATAAGCAATACCGCCGCTCATCCCTGCTGCAAAGTTCTTTCCAACCTGTCCCAGTACAACGACACATCCTCCGGTCATGTACTCGCAGCCGTGATCGCCGACACCTTCTACCACTGCTCTGACTCCTGAGTTTCTTACTGCAAATCTTTCTCCTGCCACACCACCGACAAATACTTTACCACTGGTAGCTCCATATAAAGCAACGTTACCGATGATGATATTCTCATCTGATTTGAACTTCACGCCCTTCGGCTGGCATACGACCAGTTTACCACCGGAAAGACCTTTTCCGAAATAATCGTTGCTGTCTCCGGTCAGTTCAAGAGTCAGTCCCTTCGGAATAAATGCACCAAAGCTCTGACCGCCTGCTCCTTTACACTGGATCACGAAGCTGTCTTCTTCCAGTCCTTCAGGATATCTTCTCGTGATCTCTGATCCGAAGATTGTTCCGAATGCACGGTCTGTATTCGTGACATCGACTTCAAGTCCTCTCTTTTCTCCCCGCTCAAGTGCCGGAAGAAGCTGCTTTACAAGCACTTTTTCATCCAGGGTCTTACCAAGTTCAAAATCGTAAACTTTCTTTGGATTGAAGATCATGCCTTTCTTTTCTTTTGCATATGGGTTATACAGCACGCTGCTCAGATCCAGCATAGCCGCACGACGGGAAGTCGGTACATCCTTCACTTTCAAAAGATCGGTACGTCCAACCAGTTCGTCTACTGTGCGGACACCCAGCTTTGCCATATATTCTCTCAGTTCTTCTGCAATAAACCGCATGAAGTTGACTACATACTCCGGCTTTCCTGTAAATCTCTTTCTCAGTTCCGGGTTCTGCGTAGCAACTCCCACCGGACACGTATCCAGGTTGCAGACTCTCATCATCACACAGCCCATCGTTACAAGCGGAGCTGTGGCAAATCCGAACTCTTCTGCTCCCAGCATTGCTGCGATCGCCACATCACGGCCGCTCATCAGCTTGCCGTCTGTCTCAATGCGGACACGCTCACGCAGCCCATTCTGGATCAGTGTCTGATGCGTCTCGGCAAGTCCGAGTTCCCACGGAAGTCCTGCATTCTGAATGGAGCTTCTCGGAGCAGCTCCGGTTCCTCCGTCATAACCTGAGATCAGGATGACTCCTGCACCAGCTTTCGCAACACCGGCTGCCACAGTACCGACTCCTGCCTCTGATACAAGCTTCACTGAAATCCTTGCATTTTTATTTGCATTCTTACAGTCATAGATCAACTGTGCCAGGTCTTCGATGGAGTAGATATCATGGTGAGGCGGTGGTGAGATCAGACTGACTCCCGGTGTTGAATGACGGGTCTTTGCGATCCACGGATATACCTTTCCTCCCGGAAGATGTCCACCTTCTCCTGGTTTTGCTCCCTGTGCCATCTTGATCTGGATCTCTTTTGCACTGACAAGATATCTTGATGTCACTCCGAAACGTCCTGAAGCCACCTGCTTGATGGCCGAGCATTTATTTGTATCCAGTCGCTCGATATCCTCTCCACCTTCACCGGAGTTGGATTTTCCGTGAAGCATGTTCATGGCGATTGCCATGGTCTCATGAGCTTCTTTGGAAATGGATCCGTAGGACATGGCTCCTGTCTTAAATCTTGTTACGATGGAATCTACGCTTTCCACTTCTTCGATCGGAACGCTCTTCTTCGGATAATTAAATTCAAGCTGGCCTCTCAGATTGATCTTTTCGCCCTCTTCATCCACCATCTGTGTGTACTGTTTGAACAGATCATAACTTCCGGTTCTTGTAGACTGCTGAAGCATGTGGATCGTCTGTGGATTGTAAAGATGTTCTTCTCCACCGCTCTTATATTTATGCTTTCCGACGCTGTCCAGTGTCATATCTACAGCAAGTCCCAGCGGATCAAAGGCCTCTGTATGGAATGCAGTATAATCTTCTGCAATCTCCTCAATTCCGATTCCACCGACACGGCTGACTGTATCGGTAAAATAACGATTGATAAAGTCACTCTTCAGACCGATCGCCTCAAAGATCTTTGCTCCCTGATAAGACTGGATCGTTGAGATTCCCATCTTGGATGCGATCTTGATGATTCCATGGATCACCGCAGAGTTATAGTCATCCACCGCTGCGTAATAATCTTTGTGAAGCAGATTTGCCTCAATCAACTGACGGATGGACTCATGTGCCAGATACGGGTTGATCGCACATGCTCCATAGCCCAGCAGGGTTGCAAAATGATGGACCTCTCTCGGTTCCCCACTTTCCAGGATCATGGCAACAGAGGTTCTCTTCTTTGTGCGGACTAGATGCTGCTGCAATCCCGATACAGCCAGAAGTGACGGAATTGCTACATGATACTCATCTACATCCCGGTCTGTCAGGATCAGGATATTCGCTCCCTCACGGATGACTCTGTCTACTTCGATGAACAGATATTCAATGGCTTTTTCCAGGCTCGTATTCTTATAATAAGTGATCGGGATCTCTGCAACTTTGAATCCGTCCACATTCATGTTCTTGATCTTCAGAAGATCGGTATTGGTCAGGATCGGGTTATTTACCCTGAGCATCTTACAATTTTCTTCTTTCTGCTCCAGCAGGTTTCCGTCTTTTCCAATGTAGATCGTAGTGGATGTAACAATCTCCTCACGGATCGCATCAATTGGCGGGTTCGTAACCTGGGCAAATAACTGCTTGAAATATCCAAACAACGGCTGACGCTTTTTAGAAAGAACGGACAGTGGTGCATCCATTCCCATGGCTGCGATTCCCTCTCCACCGTTCTTTGCCATGGTCAGAATGGAGGTCTTCACATCTTCATAAGAATATCCGAATGCTTTCTGAAGCTGTGTACATTCTTCCGCCGTATATTTCGGAACATCTTTATTCGGGATCTTCAGATCCTTCAGAGCGATCAGATTGCTGTCCAGCCACTCACCGTACGGATGCTCGTTTGCGTATTTTTCTTTCAGTTCCTCATCATCGATCCCCCGGCCTGCCACAGTATCAACCAGAAGCATCTTGCCCGGATGAAGTCTTTCTTTCATGACAATCTTTGACGGATCAATATCCAGTACTCCGACCTCAGAAGAAAGGATCAGGTTATCATCCTCTGTGATATAGTAACGGGAAGGACGAAGACCGTTTCTGTCAAGTACCGCTCCCATCACATCTCCATCGGAGAAAAGGATGGATGCCGGTCCGTCCCATGGCTCCATCATGGTTGCATAATACTGATAGAAATCTTTCTTGTTCTGAGACATTTCATTGTTGTTGACCCATGGTTCAGGAATTGCGATCATGACTGCCAGCGGAAGCTCCATTCCACTCATGACCATAAATTCCAGTGCATTGTCAAGCATTGCCGAGTCAGAACCGGAGGTATTGATCGCCGGAAGAACTTTATGAAGCTCACCTTTCAGCTTGCCTGCCTCCATCGTTTCTTCTCTGGCACGCATCTTATCCGCATTACCACGAATTGTATTGATCTCTCCGTTATGCACGATGAAACGGTTCGGATGGGCTCTCTGCCAGCTTGGTGCTGTATTCGTACTGAAACGGGAATGTACCATGGCAATGGCTGATACATACTCCTCATCCTGCAGATCTGCAAAGAAAAGGCGGAGCTGTCCTACAAGGAACATCCCTTTATAGACAATCGTTCTGCTGGAGAGTGAAACGACATACGTGTCATCACTGCTCTGTTCAAAGATCCTTCTTACCACATACAGCCGGCGGTCAAATTCCAGTCCCTTTGCATACCTGGACGGACGTTCGATAAACGCCTGCATGATACACGGCATACAGTCAACCGCACTTTTTCCGAGGATATCCGGGTGGATCGGAACTTCTCTCCATCCTAAGAATTTCAGTCCTTCTTTTTTTACGATCACTTCAAAGATCTTCTTCGCCTGATTTCTCTTCAGCTCGTCCTGCGGAAGGAAGAACATTCCCACACCATAATCTCTCTCTCCTTTGAGATCGATCCCGAGTGGCTGACAGACCTTTTTAAAAAAGTTATGTGGAATCTGTGTCAGGATTCCGACACCATCTCCTGTCTTTCCCTCTGCATCCTTTCCGGCTCTATGCTCCAGATTTTCCACGATATGCAGTGCACCTGCTACTGTACTGTGGCTTTTCTGACCTTTAATATTAACGATTGCTCCAATACCGCAGTTATCATGTTCAAAACTTTCACGATACAGACCCTGCTGTGGGATTTCATTTTCTTTCCTCATAGTCGCTGTCCTTTCTTTTGCATATTTAAAACTTTTTTAAAATATAACTCTTTTTCCCCATCTTGTAAATAGGAATTTTCTGTAAATTATCTGATAATTCGACTTTTTATTATTTTATTTTTAATTGTCTGATTATTTAAGTTTTTTATAAATTTAACATCAATTCCTGATATCTTTTATATTTCCTTTAATCACTGGATTTTTCTTCATAAAAGTAAAAAAATACGCAACAGGTCACACGCCCCATTGCGTACAATTCAAGATTGTATTTTTATAAATACAATTTTCTATATAATGTTCCTGTTATGGTTCATCGTTTTCCCTTGAAGGTTTTTTCTCCATTACCGGATCACCGATCTTCTGTATCATAACAAATAAGACGGAACAGAAGAAAGCACTTAAAATGATCGCCAGTCCCATCCTCATCAGATCTCCTGCCAGCCATCTGAACAGACCGACCCCGGTAAAGAGGATCGACCCGGTATTCAGGCAGATATGCAAACCTATCGCTGCCTTCACTGAGCCATACTTTTCATAGACATAGCACAGCAGGATTCCCAGCAGAAATGCATAAACGGTCTGGATCATCGTCAGATGCGTCACCGAAAAGAAAACCGATGACCACAGTGCCGCATAATAAAAGCCCTTTGTCTCTCTGTATCTGCGATACAGAACCCCCCGGAACATCATCTCTTCTGCGACCGGGATAATGATCCCCACAACCACAACCTGAACAAAAATCGGTGCGGCATAGGTACTCTGTACACTCTGCTGATAGCTGTTGCTGTTCATCGCAAGCTGTGCCACAACAGACAGACAGGTTACTCCGATACTTCCTGCTGCTCCCATCAGGATCAGCCAGAGATAGTTTCTGGCAGATACTTTTTGCCGCTGCGGTATCCCTGCCTGCTTCTCTTTCTTTCTGTCCAGACGAAATAAAGATACCGTAAGAATCAATGTGAAAAGTGCTGTCACACCGTTAATCTCTGTAGCATATTTCAACACCAGCTCCAGCCCCGGCTGCATCGTCTCCATATAATATTTATTTACCACATCTGTATAATTCATTTCTGAAGCATGGTTCATAACCAGACTCAGATACTTTGCTGCATAAGGAAGCATGACCAGCATCGAAACGATAATCTCTGCAACTAACTGGATCACCCAGTATCCCAGCAGCGGTCCTGCCAGATGCCAGAATGGATTTTGCTTTTTTTTCTGATTCATCTACAGTTCCTCCGCTTTCCTCAGAATCCAGTTCTGCAGTTCCTCTTCCGTTCCTCTGACTGTTCCCTGTACCATCTCCGGTCTTCCTCCACCGCGTCCTTCAAATGCGGCATTCAGCTCTTTCGCCATATTTCTCACATCTACATCCCGGCTTCCAATCACATACCGGTATCCTGCAGCATCATTTCCACTGAACACGGCACAAAGCTTCCGATTTTTCTCAAGGACTGCATTCATCAGTATCCTGAGAGAGTCTCCCTGGATTCCTTCCGGGAAAATACAGACAATCTGCTCTGACTCCGGAATCTGCTCCGCTTTACACCGGATCAGTTCCTGCTCCTTTTCTGCCAGTTCTGTCTTCTTTTCCGCCAGCTCTTTCTGCAGATGTGCCACGGCATCGGTCAGTTCATTTTCTTTTGCACACAGCATCGCTGAAATTTCTTTTGCCTGCTTCTGCTTTAAAGCATAATCAGCCATTGCCCTGCCTCCGCAAAGCATCGTTACACGCACACCGCCTTTATACCGCTGCATGCCAACCAGCTTGATCAGTCCGATCTCTCCCGTAAAATCTACATGCGGTGCACAGCAGGCACAGGCATCATATCCGGGAACGATAACCACTCTCACCTGTCCGGTGATCTCGATCTTGCTCCGGTAAGTCATCTCTTTTTCCTCTTCTTTGGAAGGATAAAGGATCTGTATTTTGAGATTTTCCCAGACTGCCTGATTTGCACGAAACTCTATTTCCTGCAGATCTTCCACCGGGATCTCTCCGCTAAAATCCATCGTACAGTCTTCATTTCCCAGATGAAAACCAACATTTTCATAACCATAGCGTTCATGCACGATTCCGGAGACGATATGCTCACCTGTATGTTGCTGCATCTTCATAAACCGCAGTTCCCAGTCAAGCTGTCCTGTCACCTTTTCTCCGACCGGCAGTTCCTGGTCCGTTCTGTGGAGGATCTGTCCCTCCTGCTCCTGCACATCCAGTACCTTTGCATCCCCCAGATATCCGGTATCTGCATACTGACCGCCCCCTTCCGGGAAGAAAGCGGTCTGATCCAGTACGATTTCATAATAGTTTTCCTTTTTCTGACAGGAGAGGACCGTCGCCTCAAATGACTTCTGATGACTGTTATTATAAAATAATTTTTCTGTCTGCGAGCTTTCCATCAATCCATTTTCCGTCATGAAGTCTTACATCCTTTCCGGTGCAGTGAATCCAAGCAGATCAATACAGGTCTCCAGAACTTTTTTCGCCAGATTCAGGAGTGCGATATAACCGCTCTTCTTTGCCTCATCCTCTTCAGACAAGATCTTTGTCTCATGATAGAAGCTGTTGAATGCATTGGATACTTCGTAAATATATGCACAGATCTTATGCGGTGCTTTTTCTTCAAAGGCGTTCTCTACGGTTGCACCAAAACCTGTCAGCTGAAGCATCAGGTTCTTCTGGCTGTCGTTTACAGGATCAAGGATTGTACCTGCTTCAAGGTTGCCGCCCTCTTCTGCAAAACGGTTCAGAATAGATTTGATACGAACGATCGTATAAAGGATATACGGACCTGTATTACCTTCAAATGATGTAAATCTGTCAATATCAAAAATGTAATCCTTGGTAGCCTGATTGGAAAGGTCACCGTATTTGATTGCGGAAAGCCCTACGATCTCTGCAGTTTCTTTCGCATCTTTATCTTTCACGCTGCGATTCTCAACAATCTTGGTAAACATCTCTTCGTTGATGTCTTTAATGAGAGTTTCCAGACGCATAACGCCACCCTCTCTTGTCTTGAACGGTTTTCCGTCTTTTCCGTTCATGGTTCCGAATCCAAGGAAAGAAAGCTTTGTATCATCTTTTACAAGCCCGGTCTTTCTTGCACAGCGGAATACTTGGATAAAGTGAAGTTCCTGACGTTTGTCTACCACATACAAGATCTCATCCGGGTTAAATAATTTCATTCGCTCTACGATTGTTGCAAGGTCTGTAGTTGTATAAAGAGAAGCTCCGTCTGATTTCAGAAGCATACATGGAGGAATCTCTTTTGTGTCGTTCTCTTCTTTTACATCTACTACAAGTGCACCCTGGTCTACATAAGCGAATCCTTTTTCTTTCATCTCCTCAACCATTCCAGGAATATATGGCTGTGCATCGGATTCCTTTTTCCAGAGATCAAAAGACACATTTAATTTGTCATAGTTGCGCTTCAGGTCTGTAACGGATACGTTCATAATATGGTTCCAGAGAGCCATGTATCCCGGTTTGCCCTGCTGAAGAAGATGAGTTGCTTCCAGAGCTTCGTTTCTGTACGCTTCATCCTCTTTGGACTTGCCGCTTGCACATGGATAGATCTCTTCCAGCTCGCTGATCGTAAATGGTGCTTCCTCCGGATACTCTCCTGTGTAAGAATCATCAAAATAAACCAGCTCCGGTTTTCTGTGTTTCAGTTCTGTAATGATCAGCCCCATCTGAAGACCCCAGTCTCCCAGATGAACATCACCGATTACTTTATGTCCTACAAAGCGACCGATTCTCTTAATACTTTCTCCGATGATTGCAGAACGAAGGTGTCCTACATGAAGAGGTTTTGCAACGTTTGGTCCACCGTAGTCGATGATGATCGTCTTCGGCTCTTTTGCTGCAGATACGGAAAGTTTCTCGTCTGCTGCCATTTCCTTTAAGTAATCTGCAAGGAATTCACCTTTTACTTTTAAATTGATAAATCCCGGTTTTACGACTTCTGCCATGGAGAAAACCTGGCTGTCTTTTAAGTATGCTACTACATCATCAGCGATCATAAACGGTGCCTTCTTGTATGCTTTGGCTCCTGCCATAGCACCGTTGCACTGAAATTCGCAAAGATCCGGTCTGTTGGATACGGTTACTTTTCCGTAGGATGGGTCGTATCCGGATTTTTCAAATGCTGCGGAAAGTTCTTCCGCCATCTGTTCCATAAGTTTCTTCATTCTTTCCTAACTCCTCAGATTGTTTTATTCTACTACCACTTTTCTTGAACATGCAACTGCAATAGCACCATGTCCGATATGGCATGCAACACTTAATGATAACGGATTCTGCACAATCTCAATTCCGGGAAATACTTCGGCAATTTCTTTCTTAAATTCCTCTGCTTCCTCCTGATTTCCTGTATAAGCAGACTGCAGGCACATTTCGCCACGTTTTACGTATTCTGTGAAGCGGTTCTCCCAGTCATTCTGTATAGCCTTGAGCATGACACGTTTTGCCTGCTTCTTGCCTCTTGTTTTGGAATATGCATCCAGCTTCTCACCCTGGATCTGAAGCACAGGTTTCAGGTTCAGAACTGTTCCGATTGCTGCTGCTGCAGGAGTAATCCTTCCGCCTTTCTTAAGGTATTTCAGAGTTTCCAGAGTAATATAGATACTGGAATCCAGCTTCTGCTCTTCCAGAACCTGTTTGATCTGTGTCGCATTTCTGCCCGCATCTCTTAATGTGAGGGCATCCAGTACAGATTGTCTCTGCGTAACAGAAATTCTCTGATTGTCTACTACATGTACTCTTCCGTCATATTCCTGAGCCAGTCCCATTGCTGTATCGCAGGATGCACTCAGTCCGCTTGACATTGGAATGTGCACTACTTCATCATACTTTTCCAGTAATGTATTCCAAAGTCCGCATACATCTGCCGGCCCCGGCTGTGAAGTAGAAATAGCCTCATCATTCTTAAGTCTCTCATAAAACTCTTCCTGTGAAAGAGTGATTCCTTCAAGATAAAGCTTCTCGTTAATATAAAAAGGCATTGGAATTACGCTGATTCCAAGTTCTCTTGCCTGGTCCTGTGTTATGCCGCTGTTACTGTCTGTGACAATGGCAATTTTTCCCATATTCATATCTCCTTTACTTCTGATCCACTTCAGATTTTTATGTATCAATTATCTTTTCATAAAATTACAGACTATGTTCAGTTTATCATATTTTTTTATGTATCACAATCAGGAACCGCTAATTTATTGCAAAAAAATTCCGCATAGATTGACCCATGCGGAATTTTGACTGCCTGTTTCTATTCTTTTGCGATATTTATGCCAGAATCAGTCCAGTTCCCTTACGATCTTACGTACCGGCAGAACAAATGTAGGTGATACAGATAATTCATCAATCCCCATCTGGATAAAGCGTTCTGTCAATGTAGTATCTGCTCCGAGCTCTCCGCAGATTCCTGCCCAGATTCCCTCTTTATGTGCATTATCAATGACCATCTGGATCATACGAAGTACAGCTTCATGATGAGAATCATAAATATTATCCAGTTTTGCATTCTGACGGTCGATTGCCAGTGTATACTGTGTTAAATCGTTAGTTCCGATGCTGAAGAAATCAACTTCTTTTGCAAGAAGATCACTGATCATAACTGCAGCCGGTGTCTCGATCATTACACCCTGCTCTACGTCATCTTTAAACGGAATGCCCTGCTCTGTCAGCTCTTTCTTAACCTCTGCAACAATAGCCTTGATCTGTTTTACTTCTGTTACAGAGATGATCATCGGATACATAATGGAGATATTTCCGAACATACTTGCTCTGAACAGTGCACGAAGCTGTGTCTTAAATACTTCTGGTCTGTCCAGGCAGATACGGATTGCACGATAACCCATTGCCGGATTCTCTTCGTGTGCCATATCAAAGTAATCAATCTGCTTGTCTGCGCCGATATCCAGTGTACGGATGATTACTTTCTTTCCTGCCATATTCTGTGCTACTGCTTTATAAATCTGGAACTGCTCTTCCTCTGTCGGATAATTATCTTTTTCCAGATAAATGAATTCACTTCTGAATAGACCAATACCTTCTGCATCATTAGCCAGTACACTGGCTACATCGCCTGTGCTTCCGATGTTTGCGTACAGATGAATCTTATGTCCACTCTTTGTCTCTGTAGTTTTGCCTTTTAATTCTTTGAGCATTGCTCTCTGGCGCAACTCCTCGTCTTTCTGATCCTGATATTTCTTCAGGGTATCTGCATCCGGTTCCACAATAAGAGAACCGGTCTTACCGTCTACAACTGCCATTTTCCCATCCATGCTGTCATCATATTCAATATTGATCAGCGCCGGGATATTCATAGTTCTTGCAAGGATTGCTGTATGGGAATTGGAAGAACCTTTCCTTGTAACAAATGCAAGAACTTTGCTCTTGTCCATCTGTACAGTTTCACTTGGAGCCAGATCCTCAGCAACGATAATAGATGGTTCTGCAGCATCCATATCTCCCTCATCGTGTCCTGATAATACACGTACCAGACGATCTGAAATATCCTTTATATCTGCCGCTCTTGCTTTCATGTAGTCATCATCCATCTGCGCAAACATGTCTGCAAAATTATCGCCTGTTGTTGCTACTGCATACTCTGCATTTACATTCTCCGTACGGATAATGTTATCAATAGAATCCAGATAGTCCTCATCATCCAGCATCATCTGATGCACTTCAAAAATAGCAGCACCTGATTCTCCAACTTCCCGGAGTGCCTTATCATACAGTTTCTGAAGCTGTTCAACTGCTTTCTCTTTTGCTTCCTGCACACGTGTGATCTCTGCCTCCGGATTTTCTACCTTCGTACGCTTTACACTTGTGTTTGCTTTCTGCAAAATAGAAATCTTTCCAATTGCAATTCCTGAAAATACGGACTTACCTTCTAATACTTTCATTACTCCAATTCTCCTTATTAAAGATTATGGCATAACTGTCTGACATCTTCACAGTTACAGATTATTTTTCAAAAACTCTCTCATTACTTCGGCATCTGCCTCTTCATTCTCGCCTTCCACATGTACTGTTATCTGATCTCCCTGTTTTACTGCAAGATTCATAACACAGAACATCCGCTTCGCATCACCACTGTCTGTTCCTTTAAAAATAGTGATATTGCTCGTAAGCTTTCCGGCTTCCTGCACAAGAAGCAGTCCGGGCCTTGCATGTATTCCAAATTTATCTTTGATGATATAGGTAAATGATACCATCCGCGAACTTTCTCCTGTATAAATAATTCTTTTTGAGATACTCCATTATAGCACAACCTGTCTTTGTACTTCCATATTTTTTTATTTTTTGTACAAATTTTAGCACATTCCTTGACATCTATACAAATTTGATTGTTTTTCTGTTTAAAATCCACAGAAAAATGGTTATTGTTCACTTCGTTTTCAATAACACGCTTTGCAGGATATTACCAGTAAACAGTAACTAAAAATGTTACAGAAAAACAGACTCAATATACAAAGGTATTGTACATCAAGTCTGTTTTATCTATGCAGTGTTTATTCACTTCTCAACGCATCAATAGGATTTAAATTTGCTGCTTTCACAGAGGGAAGCAGTCCAAATACCACGCCTATCACTGTAGAAAACAATACTGCGATCACAATTGATGGCACACTGATCGCAGTAGGCGAACCGGTAACCTTTCCCACCACTTTCGACAGCCCGATTCCTGTTATTACTCCGATAATACCGCCAATACTGGTAAGTACGGAAGCCTCTGTCAGAAACTGTCCCAGAATAGTCTTCTTACGTGCCCCGATAGCCTTTTTCAGACCAATCTCTTTGGTACGCTCCGTAACAGAAACCAACATGATATTCATGACACCAATACCACCCACAAGGAGAGAAATACTTGCAATCCAGATCAGCTGATTATTTGTACTCTCACTGAGCTTCTGCATATTCTTAACCTGCTCCATGATGTCTTCAGCTTTGTATTTCATGGTTGTATTTCCACCTGTATTCAGGGCTGCAATTAAATTATTCAGCGCATCTGCTGCTGCATTTCCCACCGTACTCATAGTATCTGTGCTGTCTGCTTTCACAATTACATTCTGAGGAACATCAAATTTAAAGGAAATCGGCCAGCAGCTGTCCGGAATCATCACACTTCCAACGATTGACTGATAATAAGTGTAATATTCGTCAATACTGTTGATCGTCGGCTGATAATTCTCATCCTGCCGGATCACTCCCACAATCGTATATGGTTCCTGATTGATCTCCACAGTCTGCCCTACCGGGTTCTGTGACGGGAACAGATTCTGTGCCGCATTATCATCGATCAGCGCAACTTTATTGTAATTTTTGTAGTCATCCTTTACAAATCCCCGTCCTGACTGAATCACATATCCGCAGGTAGCCAGATAGTTCACATCAATCCCGTAAACACTTCCGCCTTCCAGACTGTTATTGTTATTATAAATAGATGCGCTGGTACTGTTATAATAAAAAGTTGCATTCTCAACATGGTCCAGATCTTTCACTTCTTCTTTTACATCATCTGTCAGAATCGGTGCTTTTGAAGAATTTCCATATTCCGCATCATATTGATTATCTCCATCATACAGATAAATATTTACTGTATTGGAACCTGCACCTATCAGGTCTTCCTTAATCTGCTCACTGGTTCCTTTGATGGTAGAAACAATTGCAATGATAGACGCAATACCAATAATGATACCCAGCATAGTCAGGAAGGATCTCATCATATGTGACCATATTCCCTGAAAAGCCAGGCGTATATTTTCAAGCATAAAATGTCTCCTTTCTCAATTAATATCCATACATCTGATCCAGAGTAACTTCTTTTGTCTTTGCGCCCTCTTTCACATCTTTTCCATAAGGAAATGCAATCAGATCATCTTCACTGAGTCCACCTTTGACAATCACACTGTAACCGCTATCCACAGTTGCACCTGCAGAAATCTCCTGTTTCTTCAGGATACCATTATCATCTTTATACACATAGTTTTTATTATTATCATTTCTGACAAAAGCCTTCTGGATAACCATACTGTTCTCTGTAGCAGATGCTTCATAATTGACAGTAACCCAGTCCTGATCTTCCAACTGAAGTGTCTTGTCACTTACCACTGCTGTAAATGCATAATAAGACACATTTGGATTACTGCTGCCATAGAAGCTGTTTCCGGTTACAGGATACTCTGAAACATCCATAACTTCTGCTTCAAAAGATCCACTTGTATAACTTGTGCAGTCAAGTTTTGTGCCTTCTTTGATATCATCCAGCATCAGTTCACTGACAGAACCGATCACATAAAAACCATCACTGCTCTTTACTTTGATCAGAGCTTTCCCATCCGTTGTCTCACCACCTCCGGAATCTCCCACATAAGTAACCGTACCATCCAATTTTGCACTGATAAGCTTTTTATTCGCTTTCTTTTCCAGCTGTGATATTTTGATATCGCTTTCCTGAAGGTCCAGTTTCAGGCTGGCAATCTTACTCTTCTGATACTTGATGGCATCTGCTCTGGAAACAGGAGTTCCGGTAGGTTCATCATCACCACCGGCCGGATTATCATCGCCTCCATCATCCGGATTCTTGTCATATTTATCTGCATCTGACAGTGTGAATTCCACTTCTGCAAATTCATACACCGGTTTCTCCAGAAGACTTCCGTTTACCAGATAATAACCTGTACAGGATGTTTTCAGATTATCATAATCTTCTATGGTATCATTCTGATGAAACTCCAGACGGTACCAGTAACCTCCCTGATGAACAATTTTTGTTCCATCAGAACTGTATCCTGCAAGTTTATTAAAAAATGATCCCATCACAGTAACTTTCTCTTTTGCACTGCTGCACAGATATACATATGGATCATCCTCTGTGCCACTGCCAGTAAACGGAACGGAATCTGCATCCAGTTTTTGATAAAACGGCTCGTCACCATCTGTGATATTCGGATCACCTTTTCGGTAATAAGGATCAAAATATGTGGTACGATCATCCAGTGTTGGCGTTGGCGTTGGTGATAATTCCGGTGTATCATTTTTTCCTGAATTAAAATCATCCTTCTCTCCGTCACTGAATCCATTCGCTGAGGGATCCGAATATACCGGAGTATCATTATCCGCAGATGTTCCGTCTGATGAACCGCCTGTATTTCCGGTATCTGTTGAAGCATCATCTCCCGGTAAATCTGCCTTGGATGAAGAATTGTCTGAGCCCGCATTATCCACTGCATCTCCATCTGTAAAAGCAGATAACAAAAACGGATGCATGGCTGCTGCCAGATAATTACCGGACATATCTGTTGCGGATGACAAAGTATCATCCGGTGTCATATCATCATCACCAGTATCATTATTAGTGCTTCCTGTTGTTGAATTCAGGTCATCGGCATCTGTACCCGCATCTGTTTCCTCTACAGGCCCGCCATTCTGAAGGCTGTTCAGTCTGTTCACTGCTTTATTTAAATCCTGCTCCAGTTTCTGTTTTTTCAGCTTTGCTATATTCAGTTCCATTTCCACCAGAGTAGTATCAAAAGAAACCAGATGATCGCCTTTTTTTACGGCATCTCCCTTTGTCACATAAATCTGATCAATGATCAGGTCTTTATCACCGTTTATTGTCTGTGTTGCACTGGATGTAATGGTTCCGTCAAGCGTGGTGGAAGGTGTATAAAATTCCTGCAGTAATCCGCTCACAGGAGTAACCGCCACTGTTTTCTGGCTGTTTTTCTTCAGCTGCATCAATCCCGCTGTAATTCCGCTTCCTGCGATTACCACCACAAGCACTCCTGCGAGGATTTTCTTTACTTTGCCCATGAAGATCACCTCTTTTCCTGAAGGATACCATCTTTGATCGTAACCACCCTTTTCGCATGTGCAGCAATATCCGCATCATGGGTAATCATCAATACAGATACCCCCTCATCATTCAGCCTCTGGAAAAGTTCCATAACCTGCGCACCTGATTTACTGTCAAGAGCACCTGTAGGTTCATCTGCAAGAAGAAGTTTCGGGTTATTGACGATCGCCCTGGCAATGGCAACCCTCTGCATCTGACCTCCTGAAAGCTGATTTGGCTTAAAATCCACTCTGTCCGCCAGGCCCACTCTGTCAAGTGCCTTCAGAGCGCGTTCTCTTCTCTCCTTCTTAGGTACTCTCGCATAATTTAATGGCATCTCAACATTTGCCAGAGCACTCTGCTTAGGGAGAAGATGAAAGCTCTGAAAAACAAACCCTATCTTATTCAGCCGGATATCCGACATTTCATTCTCCGAACACGCCTTAATATCCACGCCATCCAGAAAGAAAGTTCCCTCTGTCTGTTTGTCCAGACATCCGATAATGTTCATCAAAGTAGTTTTTCCCGAACCGGACGGTCCCATGATTGCGACATATTCTCCCTCTTCCATAGAAAAGTCTACATTTTTTAACACTGGAACCTTCATTTTCCCCTGCTGATATTCTTTATATATGCCTTTCAATTCCAGTATCATTCGATTCCCTCCACATTGCCGTCTGCACTCATACCAGGTGCTTCATCAATTGGCACAAGTTCTTCATTCGGATCGATCATATCTTCTGAACTGTCATCTGCTGCGTCTGCGGAATCTTCCTCCATATCCGGCTCTGTAAAGCTGTCTGCGCCGGATTCCATATCTGTGGAATTAATCTGTGCGTCATCCATATTTCCATAATCAGCATCCATATCAGTAATACCGTCTGCTCCTCCGCTCATCGTCTGCGCGAGATCTCCTACTTCTGTCTTCTCACCCTCTTCCAGAGAATCTGTCGGAAATGCAATCGCATCTTTCTTTGTCAGACCGTCAACAATTTCATATTCTCCAAGACTGTCATCATGTTTTCCGAGAGTCACATATCGTTTTTCCAGTCGATTTTTGTCATTCGCTGCCCAGACATATGGTTCATTGGTATCTGTATCCAGAATATAATAATCGCTGAGCCACAGACCATCTTTTTTATCATCCTGTCCCATGTCACGCTCTATATATACATGCTGTCCAAGCATAAGATCCTCTGACGAATCCAGTTCCACATAAAAAGGATAGGACGTAGAAGAAGTCTGATCATCTGAACTGGTGCTGGACATTCCCATATTCATATCACTGCTGTCGCTGTCCGAAGTTCCGTTATTCATATCAATGGAACCCATGGTTCCTTTCCAGGTTTTACTGCTGTCCACTCTGGATCTGATGATCACAGACTCTCCCGGCACAACAGAATCTCTGTTCTGTTCATTGACCTTACCTTTTACTCTGTAAGCACCTGTACTGAGAATCGTGATAAATGCAGAGCTGTCTGAACCGTCATCATTTGATGACATACTGTCCATTGTACTGCTGTCATCCACAGAATCACCGTCATCACTTGTCATCTTTGATGTATCAATTTTCTGGATCACACCATCTATTTCACTTCTCACTTCTGTATTCTGTGTGGCACTCTGCAGCTTGTCAATCTCAGCCTGTTTACTCTTCTGGCTGTATTCATTTTTCTTAAGATTCATCTTATTTGTTTCAATTTCAATTGTGTAAGAAAGCTGATCATCTGCCTTTGCTTTTTTCTTTTCCGCTTCAAGGGTGGAAATCTGTTCTGTCAGGCTGATCTGCTCATTTTTCAGTCTGTCCAGGTCAAGCTGTGCCTGTTTCAGATCATCTTCAATACTGCTGAGATCATATTCAAAGAGAAGTTGTCCTGCCTTGACTTCTTCCCCTGTCTTTACCTCTACTTCCTTTACTTTACGTCCACTTTCTATTTTTACGTTTACAGTTTTCTGCGGTTCTACCACACCTGCAAAACGATTGACTGCAGCCGTTTCCGTTCCGCTGATCACACTGACCTTAGATACATATACGATTGAATCTCCGGTTTTTCCCTGAGTGTTTCCGTAAAAGTGATACCAGACACCGGTTCCGATACCACCTGCTGCAATCAGGATTCCCAAAACGATAATAATACGCTTCTTCATAAGTTGCCTCCTTGATATTATCACCTTGTTCAGGCTAACATCTATTATACACTACTGCTTTTTTATATCATTATTATTCACTTTCCTATCATAGCAGATTCTGCCTTAAAATAAAAGCTTTGTAACCAAATGGCAACATTTTTCACAATTTTTTCACGTTTTTTTTATGAATTTCGTTCATCTTTTTCACTTTTTTGACAGTCAGTACAAAATCTGTTAAAATAAACAGAAAAGTAACTGTCAACAGTTGCACAGAAAGCACTGTGAAAGGAAAGAACACGTATGAATATAAACAAACACCTGATTCTTCTTTTCTCTGTCTTATTTTTTCTTTTTGCTGTATCTGTAAGCAGCGGCTGTTTCCGCAAAAATGAGTCAGATGTAAAGAGTGTAGTCAGAAATGAACTGGATCAGTTAAAAAATCTCGATTCAGAAACTACGCAAAAATACATACCCTATACAGAGCTGTTCCCCGATGCCACAGAGAACACTGATTTAACTGATGAAATCAATGAAACCTTTTCTCTCTTTTTCCGGAAATTTAATTACAAAATTTCGGATGTCATCGTCGGCACAGACAATCATTCTGCCACTGTTTCTGTCAAACTGACCACAATCGATTCCAAAGTTCTTGCCAGAGATTTTAAAGCAGAACTTCTCCGGACACAGATCACAGAGTCAGCCCAGGCACAAAAAGGAAATATCAAAGATTCTTCCAGATCTCTTGAGGCTCATTATCTGATCCTGAATCATCTTTTAAACACAAATGACTATGATACAGCTGAGACAGACTGTAACATACAGCTTGTCAATACAGGCAATGATAAAAAAGAAAAATGGAAGATCCAGCGTACCAATTCTCTGGAAGATGACCTTGTCGGCGGTCTTATAGCTGATCTGGCAAATCCGGATATCCTTTCACCGGAAGATACCCTGACCGTCTATCTTGACACTCTACAGAAACTGGATTTGAAAGAAATGACATCTTATCTGGGTGTAGTAAATATCATGAATACATCCGATACTGCAAAAAATTCCATTGCCTCAGCACTTGCCGAACAGATTCATAAAAATTTTAATTATGTCATTAAATCCAGCAGTGAAAATGGATACAATGCCACTGTTACAACTGAAATTACAACCTTTGACAGTGATTCGATCCTGGCTGATTATCAGGAAAAGCTTGATAAATATCTGGCTTCTGCTGACGCAGTTATCGATGGCTCCCAGAAACGATACGAGAAATCTTTCGAAATTCTTCTGAACAGTATCAATGATAATACCGTTACTACCGTCAATGATGTAGATTTTGTTCTAATCAATGATGGGGTATCCTGGAAACTTCAGGATGAGGGAAATACTTTGGGAAATGCTATTTTCGGTACTTTGACAGATTCTCCTCTCGAGACTTCTGATTCTGAGGATGAAGATATTTCTGCCGATACAGATAAGCAGACAGATGATAATACTTCTACTGAAAGCAGTTCCAATTAACGATTAGTCAATCGGATATTCGCAATCCGCTTCCGCTACTTGCTCATAACCAAATAACTGCTTCGCAGTTTGGTTAAACAACTAAAAAGGCCACCATATCACAGAAATGTTCCTTTCCCGAATCATTCTATGATATGGTGGTCTTTTTAATCTTTGTCTTATTCTTTTTACATCCCCGTTATAATTTTGATAAACAGTAAAACCAGAACGATCAGAATAATCGGTCTTACGATTTTATTTCCATTTTTCATTACCATTCCAGATCCTACATAATGCCCTGCAATGGAAAAAACAGAAGCTGCAAGTCCAAGATATATGACAATCTTTCCACTAAATAAAAAAACAACTAATGCCATTATATTAGAAGAAAGATTTGCAAGTTTCATAGTTCCGGAAGCTTTCGCTACGGGAAGTTTTGCTACTCCTGTATATAAAATAAGCAGAAACGTACCAGTTCCCGGCCCATAAAAGCCATCGTAGCAGCCAACAGCCAGAGAACACACCGCACACAAAATCCACTGTTTCTTTCTGGAAATCTCTACATTGCTGTTATCATCCAGATTTTTCTTCTTCATTACATAAAACGCAACAATAGGAAGTACTGGAATCAGCATCCATTTTAATATCTTATCACTGGCAAGAAGCGCAATATGAGCGCCTGCAAAAGAACCGACAAGAGCCATGGAAATACATGGCAGTGCAACTCCCCAGTCTACAAATTTATTCTTACATAAACGTGCTGTTGAAATCGCTGTCCCAGTTGCCGAGGATAATTTATTCGTTGCTATCGCATTGTGCATCGGAACCCCTGCAAGCAGATACGCAGGCAGGGAGATCAAACCACCCCCGCCTGCGATAGAATCAACTAATCCTGCAAGGAATACCAACGGGCATACAATCAAAAACGTCTGAATTGTAAGCTCCCTCCTTATTCAGTTACTTCCTCCGGTCTTACTTCCAGTTCCAGTTCTTTTAACTGCTCCTCGCTTACGCGGCTCGGAGACTGAGTCATCAGACAGGAAGCATCTTTAACCTTCGGGAATGCGATTACGTCACGGATGCTGTCAACTTTCGCCATAAGCATTACCAGACGGTCAAGTCCGTATGCCAGTCCGGCGTGAGGCGGAACTCCATATTTGAATGCGTCCAGAAGGAATCCGAACTGCTCGTGAGCAGCTTCTTTTGTGAATCCAAGTGCTTCAAACATTCTCTCCTGAATATCATCCTGATGGATT